>VOFK01001060.1_pt1 | contig 31879 bp, 29 predicted proteins | sample 5384121 | NCBI WGS metagenome assembly VOFK01 (sample SAMN12384730, study PRJNA508395) | human gut metagenome | isolation source: healthy gut J | host: Homo sapiens | reverse complement strand
ACTGAAAAACCGGCACTGGGGTAAGCAGTTCACCAAAAGTGCATCAAGATGAAGATGGATCGGAGAAGACCGGTTCCCTACATGTTCAAGGAAGGCGTCATCGCCAACGACCAGGTAAAAGCTTTCTTCGAGGAGAAAAATAAGTATTTTAAGAGTTCGACTCTTAAATACAAAGGGCATCTTTCGGGATGCCCTTTAGGCTTTCAACCCCGCCGGTCGCGCATATCAAAATAATTTATTTTTTGAACATTAAATTCCGAGTATGCAGGTCAAAACCATCGCCTTTTTATCACTATACATTCCCGGCAGGCGGCGCCGAAAGTCGTAACCTGCAACCTGGGCCGCTTCTTTTGCCAAACACGGCTTCAGAGTACTTCTCTATACCTGGAAGCCGAATGCGGAACTGCTTACCGAAGAACTGCGAAAAATCTTCGACATCCGTCCGCTGCCCGACACCAAACGGATTTCGGGAGTCCGAAATACCGACTTTCTCTGCGAATCGCTGAAAACAGAGCGGGCAGACGTCCTGTTCATACAAGCAACCACCGACATCGCATTCGAGCAGATCCGGACGCGCACCACGGCCAAAATCATTTTCTGCCTGCACAACACGCCATTCTGGGAGGTATACGACCTGAAGCACAAGAAGTCGTCGGAGATCCCCGCCCCACACTGACGCGCAGGCTGGAATACGCACTTCTGCGCAAGCCCGCCTACCGGCTAACCCGCAAACTCGAACAACGTTACGCCCAACTGTACATCCGGGTGCTCTCGAACGTGGACCGGTTCGTGACGCTATGCCCGGGTTACAGCGACGAATTCGAACGAGAGATCCGCCGGTCGGGACTTCCCGGCTGCGATTTCCCCCGCGAACGCCTTACCGCGATGCTCAATCCGATGCTGCCGACACAGGAACCCGCGAAAACGCCCAAAGAGAAGATCGTTCTCTACGCCCCGGACGATTCCAGCGATGTCACAAACGCATCGACCGGCTGCTGAAAATATGGAAGCGCATCGAGCAGCAAAATCCCGAATGGCGGCTGGTGATCGTCGGCGACGGAGAAGAACGCGGCGATCTGGAGAAGCAGGCCCGCAGGTTGAAATTGCAGCGGATTGAATTCGCAGGCTATCAATACGATGTCACGCCCTTCTACCGCCGGGCCACCTTCGTCTGCCTGACTTCAAACTTCGAAGGCTGCCCATGTGCCTGATGGAGGGGCAGCAGTACGGGGCCATTCCGGTGTCGTTCGACTCGTATTCCGGCATCCGGGAAATCACCTGCGACGGGGAATGCGGAATCATGGTCCCGGCATACAGTCTGCGCAAATATGCGGAACTGCTGAACCGCGCGCTGGCCGACGAGGAACTGCAAAAACGAATGCGCGAAAACTGCTACAAGGCCGCAGAGCGCGCTATGATCTGGAATGCATCGGCCAAGAGTGGCTCGCGCTGTTCGGCAAGTTATAACTCATTATGAAAAAAATAGCATTCATCATCGTCCGTTACGGCGAAAATATCAACGGCGGCGCAGAAGTCCACTGCCAGATGCTGGCTGAACGACTGCTGCCCTATTACGAGGTGGAAGTGCTGACCACGACCATCCGGGCCTTCAACCACCCGGATCAGGGATTACACGGAAGGTGTCAGTTCCTGGAACGGCGTCACCATACGCCGTTTCAAGCCGCAGCCCATCGACCAGGAGCAATTCAGGCCCTTCCGCAAAAAATACAAGACCGCACGCCGTATCCGGCAATACCTGAAAAAGCTGAACCTGCTGCGAGCGGCGTCCTTCCTGCACCCGGAGTGGAAATCGGGGATTGAAAACGAACGGCCTTTCTACGAATCGACAGCGACCCATGCCCCGGGCCTGCTGCGTTATATCGAAAGCCACAAGGCTGAATATGCAGCGTTCATCTTCGCGAACTTCTACACGCCCCATGGCAGCGGTTCTGGGATCGGTCGTCGCTCCGGAAAAAAGCCTGCTGATCCCGATGGCGCACCCGGACAAGCCGCTCTATTACTGCATCAACGCCCCGATGTTCACCCGGGTACGGCATATCGCATTCAACACCGAAGCCGAACGGCAATTGTGCCGCAGCGTTTTCGGACGGTTCCTGGCCCCGAACAGCATCGTCGGCTGCGGTATCGAAATGGCCCCGGAGGCAGAGTGGGGCGGCGTAAAGGCAAAAAATACGAGCTTCCGGATGAATACGTGCTCTATTTGGGGCGCGTCTCCAAAGCCAAAGTGGACAAACTGCTGCCCTACTTCCTGCGCTGCAAGGCAAAATACGGCGGCGACGCCAAACTGGTATTGGGCGGCGGATTCGAAAACGAGATCCGAAAGTTCGACTCGCCGGACATTCTTTTCACGGGCTATGTCTCCGACGAGGAAAAAACCGCAATCGTCCGGCACGCCACGGTGATGGTCAACCCGTCGCCGATGGAGAGCCTTTCGCTACTGATGCTCGAAGGGATGCAGAGCCGCATACCGCTGCTGGTCAACGGGCGCAGCAAGGTGATGAAGGACCATTGCCGTCTGAGCGGCGCGGGCTTGTGGTATAATAACGGCCGCGACTTCCGCAAAAAACTGCAGAGACTGCTCTCCGATCCGGAACTGCGGCGCACAATGAGTGAAAAAAGGCCCGGCGTACGTGCGCGAAACACTACGACTGGGGAGATTATCATTCCGAAACTGCGAACGCTGATCGAAAGCATCGACCGACAGCCGGCATCAAAAAGACGGAGCGTCCGATGCGGACCTCCGTCTTTGCGCTTTGCGCGCAGCGTCAGAACTTATGCACGGCGCGCACGAGGAACTTGTTGTATTTCGGAATTTCGATCACATAGGGAGGCTCGATGCCCATATGGGTCGTGTAGGCGTTCTTCTCGTCCATCTCGGTCGAGGAGAAATAGTAGACCAGGCGGTCCATGCGTTTGCCGCCGGCGTCCTTTGAGCGCATCGTTGAACTTGTTGCGGGCCTGGCGGTTGTTCTGCACACGCGTTCCACCGTTGTAGTTGTGGCCGATGGTCAGCATCTCGTCGATGGCGGGCAGGTACCACCCCTCGCCCTTGTCCCGGCACCACTTGAAAGCCGGGAAATCATCCCACGAAAGGTTGTTCGCAGCGATATACTGCGCCACCTTCTCCATGTTCGCCACCCGTCGGTGCGGTTGTCGGCGCCCGCAAGGCGCAGGTCCGGCTTGCGGAACTCGCTCCAGTGAAGGTAAGATTTCATCGAGCGACACGACCAGTCCGTGCTGGCGGTCGTCCGAAAGCTGGCAGATCACTCCCCGGATGCCGTTCTGGTTGTAGAGTTCGCCGATTTCGTACTGTTTGAGCACGTACCGGCCTCCGGAAACAGGCTGCACGGCCGGCGCTTCCGGGACAGCCGGGTAGCCGGAACGAGTCGGGGAGTAGCCGGGGTGGCCAGGAGTGGCCGGGTGGCCGGGTGGCCGGAGTCAGCGGCGTCGCGGGAATGGTTTTGGTGTAATACTCCTTTTCGCCGTTGGCATACTGGATGTAATGGATCTGCGCAACGGGGAGCACGTAGGTCGGACCGTCGGGTTCGAAAAACGCTTGTAACGCACCGCTTCGGGCGTGATTTCGATCACTTTGGCTTCGATTTTCGCGGCGTCGGTCTTGACGATCAGGTCCTGCCGCGGCGGCCGTCAGGGGCAACGCGCTGCGCTGCGACGACAACAGAATGGTTCGTTTCATCATTATCAATACAGGTATATACGACAAATATAACGCTTTTTTTTCAAACTTTCTTGTTATCTTCGGCGTCGCGACGACACTTTTAGGAGTCGGAACCTTTTTTTTCGCGCCGGAGGCGGTTCGGGTTTTTGGCCCCATCCGACTTGTTCGTATCTTCGGCGCCGCAACGGCGCTTTCAGGAGGTCGGAACGTTTTGCCCAGATTGCCCGCGGTCCGGTTTTTGAAACCGTCCTGCAATTTTCGTATCTTCGGCGCCGCAACGGCGCTTTCAGGAAGGTCGGAACGTTTTGCCGAACTGCCCGCAATCCGGTTTTGGAACCGTCCTGCATTTTTCGTATCTTTGTCTCAATAATCCTTAAGACATGGCATTTTTCGATATTTTCAAAAAAACAGGATACGCCGCCCTCCGAGGAGCAGGCGCGCAAACAGCAGCAGGAGCTCAGCGCCGGGCTGGAAAAGACCAAAACAGGGCTTTTCTCGAAACTGGCGCGCGTGGCGGGCCGGTCGACGATCGACGCCGGGGTGCTCGACGACCTCGAAGAGCTGCTCATCTCGTCGGACGTGGGCGTGGAGACGACCGTGAAGATCATCCGCCGCATCGAGGAGCGCGTGGCCCGGGACAAGTACATGAACGCCTCGGGCTGCAATCTATCCTGCGCGGGGAGATCGCGACGCTGATGGAGGATGCGCACGGCTCGTCGGAGAATTTCCGGGCTCGACGCCACCGAAAGGTCAGCCTTCTACGTGGTGATGGTCGTGGGCGTCAACGGCGCCGGCAAGACCACGACCATCCGGCAAACTGGCTGCGCAGCTCGGCAAAGGCGGGCGGAAGGTCTGGATCGGCGCGGCGACACGTTCCGCGCGGCGGCCATCGACCAGTTGCAGGTGTGGGCCGACCGCGCCGGGGCGACGATGATCCGTCAGCAGATGGGTTCCGACCCCGCATCGGTGGCTTTCGACACGCTCACCTCGGCCAAGGCCAACGGAGCCGACGTGGTGCTGATCGACACCGCCGGACGCCTGCACAACAAGGTGGGCCTGATGAACGAGCTGACGAAAATCCGCAACGTCATGGGCAAAGGTGATTCCCGGCGCGCCGCACGAGGTGATGCTCGTGCTCGACGGATCGACGGGACAGAACGCCTTCGAGCAGGCCGAGAGTTCACGCGCGCCACGAAGGTGACGTCGCTCACCATCACCAAGCTCGACGGCACGGCCAAAGGGCGGCGTGGTGATCGGCATCAGCGACCAGTTCCACATCCCCGTGCGCTACATAGGCATAGGCGAGGGCATCGACCAGCTGCGCATCTTCGACCGCCGGGAGTTCGTCAACGCATTGTTCGGCGATGAAAAAGATAAACGTCATAACCCTCGGCTGCTCGAAAGAACACCGTCGACAGCGAGCACCTGATGGCGCAGCTCGCCGCGTCGGGATACGAGGTGCGCTTCGACAGCGACCGCACCGACGCCCGCGCGTCGTCATCAACACCTGCGGTTTCATCGGCGACGCCAAGAAGGAGTCGATAGACATGATTCTGCGCGCCGCGGCGGCCAAGCAGGCCGGAAAGATCGAACGGCTGTTCGTCGTGGGATGTCTCTCGGAACGCTACGCCGACGAACTGCGGGCCGAGATTCCCGAAGTGGACGACTATTTCGGCGCACGCATGTGGGGGCGGCGTCGCACGCCCTCGGAGCCTCTGGGGGACCCGGCGCTGGCCACCGAACGGCTGCTTGACCACGCCGAAGCATTACGCCTACCTGAAAATTTCCGAAGGCTGCAACTGGAAATGCGGCTACTGCGCCATTCCGCTCATCCGCGGCCCGCATGTATCCCGTGCCGATGGAGACGCGCGAGGAGGAGGCGCGCAAGCTCGCCGCCCGCGGGGTCCGCGAGCTGATCGTCCTCGCGCAGGATACGACCTATTACGGACTCGACCTCTACGGCCGGCGGATGCTGGCCGAACTGCTGCGCCGGCTCTGCCGCATCGACGGCATCGAGTGGATCCGGCTGCACTACGCCTATCCGGCGGCCTTCCCCGACGACGTGATCGAGGTGATGGCCTCCGAACCGAAGATCTGCAAATACCTCGACATCCCCCTTCCAGCACATCTCCGACGCCCAGCTGGCGTCGATGCACCGCCGCCATACGAAGGCCGAGGCGATGGAGCTGATCCGCCGCCTGCGCGGGGCGATCCCCGACCTGGCGCTGCGCACGACGCTGCTGGTGGGCTACCCGGGAGAGACGGAGGAGGATTTCGCCGAACTTATGGAATTCGTCCGCGAAGTGCGGTTCGAACGCCTCGGGGTCTTCGCCTACTCCGAGGAGGAGGGGACCTACTCGGCCCGCGAACTGCACGACGATGTTCCCGATGCCGTGAAGCAGGAGCGCGTCGAGCGGATCATGGCCCTGCAGAACGGCATCTCGCTCGAAAACAACAGCCGCCGCGTGGGCCGCACCGAACGGGTGCTCATCGACTCGCGCCAGGGCGACTTCTATGTCGGACGGACGCAGTACGACTCCCCGGAGGTCGATCAGGAGATCCTGATCCCGGCCGACGAGCGGCGCCTCATGCGGGGCCGTTTCTACAACGTGCGGATCGAGAGCGCCGCGGACTACGACCTCTACGGGTCTGTAATCGGCCGCTAAGGCCCTCGGGAAGCCCTGCAAGGCAGACGTCGTCCATACATAGTTTCCATATTTTTTTTTGCTTTTTAGCGATCCTTTTCGTATCTTTGAAAGGCAAAAGGAACTTTACCCGTAGACCGATGGCCGACAAAAGCGTGATCTCCAACCTCGAAGCCCGGGTCCGGCAGTTGATCGAAGCCCATCGCAGGATGGCCGAGCACTGTGCGGAGCTGGAGGCGCAGCAGGAGACGTTGCGGGCCGAGAAGCGCTCGCTCGAAGAGCGGGTGCGCGAGTTGGACGCCGAAGTGGCGCGCATGCAGCTCACCGAGGGTCTGGCGGGGGGATCCCCCAACCGGGAGAAAGCGCGTGCCCGTGTCAATCGCCTTATGCGGGAGGTGGACAAATGCATCGCGCTGGTCGGGCAGGCGGCGGAGACAGCCGCAGACCGAAAGGCTGAATAGGCCGGGACCAGGCCCGGGAATCGGGAGCCGGCGCTCCCCGATGATGCGACGAAGACAGAGAGACCGAGTAAACGAAACGAAAACAATGGCAAAACAGGCGATAACCCTCAAGATAGCAGGCAAAAGCTACCCGTTCACGATCGAGAGCGGCAAAGAGGAGATGTATCGTTTGGCGGAGCGAGAGGTGAACAACTACCTCGCACTGATAAAACAGCAGAATATCCGCAACTGGACCGACATGGACTACCTGTCGATGACGGCTCTGAAGTTTGCGATCGCCGAGATCGGAATGCGACAGAGCCGCGAGTTGGGCAGCGAGGACCTCCGGCGCCTCGAGGCGCTGGACTCCGAAATCGGAGCCTGTCTCAACGATCCCAAGCTCTGAGCGGCCAAACACAAGCCTCCGGGGGGGGGCGGGAAGGAAGAGAGACAGACCGGAAGGAAGGAAGAAGGAAGAAGGAACAGAGGAGAGACAGAAAAACAATAAGGTGCGGTTTTCAGGCGCCCCGGACAGGGGGAGAAAACGGAACCGGAAAACGGCCGACGTTCTTGGACATACAAGGATCAATCTACCCGCATAGATTCCTTACAGCTTTGCGAAACTGAACACTTTTTAAATTGGAGCAACTTACGACGTTTCAAAATCAGGCCTTGACCCCGCAAGGGGTGCGTACCGAGGTGCGCCGTTGGAAGATTGCGATTGCCGGAGCCTCCACACATGACAATCTTGCAGATTCGTCAAACAAGAATAAGGAATCCTATGCGGTTTTTTTTTTTGAACGATCAAAGAACCCTAAATATTAACAAAGAAAAGCAACGCAAGATGACTACCATCATTTTAACAGCCTGCATCTCTGCCGTGGCCGCCGTTGCGATCTACGCCCTCGTCACGAACCTCGTGGTCAAGACGTCGATCCGCAAGCGCCGCGAGGTCGCCCTCAAGGAGGCCGAGGCCGAAGGCGAGATGATCAAGAAGGAACGCATCCTGCAGGCCAAGGAGAAGTTCATACAACTCAAGAGTGAGTACGACCGTCAGGTCAATGAACGCAACCAGAAGCTCGCGCAGAGCGAGCAGCGCGCCAAGCAGATCGAGCAGAACCTCCAGAACCAGCAGCGCGAACTGGAAAACAAACACCGCGAGAACGACCGCCTGAAGGAGCAGATGCAGAACCAGCTCCAGATCCTCGAGCACAAGAAGGAGGAGGTCGATCAGATGATGCGCGAACAGAACGCCCGCCTCGAGCAGATCTCGGGCATGAGTTCCGAGGATGCCAAGAACATCCTGATCGAGAACATGAAGGCCGAAGCCAAAAGCGAAGCCGCCTCGTTCATCAACGAGACCATCGAAGAGGCCAAGATGACCGCCTCGAAGGAGGCCAAGCGCATCATCGTGGCCTCGATTCAGCGTGTAGCGACCGAAACGGCCATCGAGAACGCCGTCACGGTGTTCAACATCGAGAGCGACGAGGTCAAGGGCCGCATCATCGGCCGCGAGGGCCGCAACATCCGCGCCCTGGAGGCCGCAACAGGCATCGAGATCATCGTCGATGACACCCCCGAGGCGATCATCCTCTCGGGCTTCGACCCCGTGCGCCGCGAGATCGCACGCCTGGCCCTGCACCAGCTCGTCACCGACGGCCGCATCCACCCCGCCCGCATCGAGGAGGTCGTGGCCAAAGTCCAGAAGCAGATCGAGGAGGAGATTGTCGATGTCGGCAAACGCACGGCAATCGACCTCGGCATCCACGGACTCCACCCCGAGATGATCCGTCTGATCGGCAAGATGAAGTACCGTTCGTCCTACGGACAGAACCTCCTGCAGCACGCCCGCGAAACGGCCAACCTCGCAGGCATCATGGCCGCCGAGCTGGGCCTCAACCCCAAGATCGCACGCCGCGCCGGTCTGTTGCACGACATCGGCAAGGTGCCCGACGACGAACCCGAACTGCCGCACGCAATCATCGGCATGAAGCTCGCCGAGAAGTACAAGGAGAAACCCGAGGTGTGCAACGCCATCGGCGCACACCACGACGAGATCGAGATGTCGTCGCTCATCGCCCCGATCATCCAGGTCTGCGACGCCATATCGGGCGCACGTCCGGGCGCACGCCGCGAGGTGGTCGAGAGCTACATCAAGCGCCTGAAGGAGATGGAGGACATCGCCCTGTCATACCCCGGCGTGGTGAAGACCTACGCCATCCAGGCAGGCCGCGAACTCCGCGTGATCGTCGGGGCCGACAAGCTCTCGGATCAGGAGTCGGAGGGGCTCTCGCACGATATCGCCAAGAAGATCCAGGACGAGATGACCTACCCGGGACAGGTGAAGATCACCGTGATCCGCGAAACGCGCGCCGTATCCTACGCCAAGTAATACACAAGGCACGCACCGGTCCGCCGGACGAGAAGATCCCTCCTTTCGAAAAAGGAGGGATTTTTCGTACCTTTGCCGCATGAACCGGGAACTCGAACAATACATCGAACGGACGGTCATCCCCCGCTACGAGGGATTCGACCGCGCACACGGCACGGAGCATGTCCGCACGGTCATCGCGCGCAGCCTGGCCCTGGCCCGCCACTACGACGTCAGCCCCGAGATGGTCTACGCTGTCGCGGCCTACCACGACACGGGACTGGCGTTCGGAAGGGAGCGCCACCACATCGACGCCGGTCGGATCCTCTTCGAGGACCGGGAGCTCCGCCGCTGGTTCTCGGAGGAGCAGCTCCGCGTGATGCGCGAAGCGGTCGAGGACCACCGCGCCTCGTCGGACCACGCTCCACGGAGCATCTACGGGCGGATCGTGGCCGAAGCCGACCGCTGCATCGAGCCGCTGACGATTCTCCGCCGGACGATCCAGTACGGACTGGCACACTACCCGCAACTCGACCGCCAGGGACACTACGACCGCTTCGCGGAGCACCTGCGGAAGAAGTATGCCGACGGCGGCTACCTGCGGCTCTGGCTTCCCGAATCGGACAACGCGCAGCGGCTCGAGGAGCTTCGCGCATGGATCCGCACCCCGGACTCGCTGCGCGAGGCATTCGACCGGATCTTCGACGAGGAGCGCGCCGGCTGACCCTGCGACGCGGCACCCCGATACGCCCCCTGAACAAAGAGGCCCCCGAATGTCCGGTCGGACATTCCTGGGGGCCATTTCGCGACGATCGGACCCTCCGCGGCTCCTCCGGACAACAGGCTACTCCACGCCGTGGGGGAAATACTTCATGTACTGCACGCGCTGGTAGTGGTCGCCTTCGACCGAGCCGTAATCCATACGCCCGCGGAAAGCCTCGAGCGAATCGAATCCGTGGCGGGCGGCCCAGTCGTCGATGAAGCGGGAAATCTCGCCGATCACCCCGTAGCCCGACTTGTGGATGGCCGAGCAGACCTGCACGGCCGAAGCGCCGCACAGCAACGCCTTGACGGCAGCCTCACCGTCGTGTACGCCCGTCGATACGGCTATGTCGAGTTGCGGGAGCACATGGGCGCAGAGCGCCGTGCTGCGCAGTACGTTGCGCAGTTCCCCGGCCTCGCTGAACGGATCCCCGCTGACGAACGACATCTTCTCGATGTCGATATCGGGTTCGAAGAAGCGGTTGAAGAGCACCACGCCCCGGGCACCGCGGGCCAGCAGGGCATCGCACACCGACAACACGTTGGTCAGGCGCATCGGCAGTTTCACCGAAACGGGGACCTTCACCGCCCCGGCCACCTTGCGCACGATCTCGGCATAGCCCTGTTCGAGCTGTACGGCATCGGCATGCCGGTCGGTAGGCAACAGGAAGATGTTCAGCTCCAGCGCCGAAGCCCCGGCCTGCTCCATCGACTGCGCATACTCGATCCACGATTCACCTGCCCCCGTGCAGTTGATGCTCGCCACGACAGGCACACCCGTCGTTGCGGCGCGGCGCGTCAGCTCCAGGAACTCGCCCTTGTAGGCATCGCCGAGGTAACGCTCGAGGTATTCGCCGGCATCGCCGTATCCCTCCATGCGGTCGAGCGATGCCGCCTCACGGTAGATCTGCTCCTCGAAAATGGATTTCAGCACCACGGCACCGGCACCGTTGCTCACGCAACGCTCGATGTGCTCCATCGTCGCCGTATAGGGCGAGCTGCTGACGATCACGGGGCTCTTCAGTTCGAGCCCGAGGTATTTCGCTTTCATCGTATCGGTTTTTCTGAATTAAATGAACGGAATCTTCACCACTTCGGCCTTGACGGGCTTCTCGCGGATCACCACCGCAATCTCCGTACCCGGCTTGGCATAGGCCGCAGCCACATAACCCAGGCCGAAGCCCACCTTCATGCAGGGCGACATCGTTCCCGAAGTGACGTGGCCGATCGGCTCGCCCGACGGAGCGGCCAGGGTATATCCGTGGCGCGGGATACCGCGCTCGACCATCTTGAAGCCCACCAGTTTGCGCGCAACGCCCTCGGCCTTCTGCCGCTCCATGAGCGGACGGTCGATGAACTCCTTGCCCTCGGCAAACCTGGTGATCCAGCCCAGGCCGGCCTCGATGGGTGAGGTCGTATCGTCGATGTCGTTGCCGTAGAGGCAGAAACCCTTCTCCAGACGCAGCGTGTCGCGCGCCCCGAGGCCGATGTTCTTCAGCCCGTACTCGGCTCCGGCCTCCCACAGGGCCTTCCACAGCTTGTCGCCGTCCTCGTTGGCCACATAGATCTCGCAGCCGCCCGAACCCGTATAGCCCGTGATCGAGAGGATCGCGTCGCAACCGGCGACGGGCATCTTGCGGAAGGTGTAGTACTCCATCTGCTCGACCGGCTCCGAGCACATCTTCTGCACGATCTTCATCGCCAGCGGGCCCTGTACGGCGAGCTGGCAAATCTCGTCCGAAGCGTTGTAGAGCTCCTTGCCGCTGCCGGCCTCCATGCCGAAGGCCTTGCCCTGCTCGCAGATGTGGGCCCAGTCCTTGTCGATGTTGGCGGCATTGACGCAGAGCATGTAGGTCTCCTTGTCGATGCGGTAGACGAGGATGTCATCGACGATGCCGCCCCGGCCGTTCGGCATGCAGGAATACTGCACCTTGCCGTCGTAGAGCTTTGCGACGTCGTTGGTGGTGATGCGCTGCAGCAGCGCCTCGGCCTTCGGGCCCTTGACCCAGATCTCGCCCATGTGGCTCACGTCGAAGACGCCCGCCCCGTTGCGGACGGTCATGTGCTCGTCGTTGATGCCCGTGAATTCGATCGGCATATTGTACCCCGCGAACTCGGCCATCTTGGCCCCCGCGGCGATGTGATACTTGGTGAATGCGGTAGTTTTCATGGTATGGTTTGTGTTTTCAGGTTTTCGGTTATTCGCGGCGCTTCACACCCAGGCGCGGGCAGCGCTTGAACTCCTTCTCGCGGTCGAACAGATAGCGGTAGGTGGTGTGCATCTTGTGCTTGGTGGCGCAGACGTAGGTCTCGATCATGCGGTTCATCACCGGGTTGAAGTCGCCGATCCACGCCAGCTCCATCGACTTGTACTGGTTCCGGGTCATCTCGAGGAACTCGTAGTACTTGACCATGATGGCCGACTCGACGCCCCGCCCGTGGAACTCGGGCGCAATGCCGAAGATGATGCCGAAGATGCGGTCGCACGACTTGCGCACCTTCAGGTCCCAGAGCAGGCGCAGCTTCTGCCAGAGGCCGAACTTGCCGTTGAACTTCCCGATCAGGCGGTTCAGGTCCGGGACGGTGATGAAGAAGCCGATGGGCTCCTCGTTGAAGTAGGCGAAGAAGATGATCCGGGGATCGATGATCGGCTTCATCTCGCGGACCATCTCGAGGGCCTCTTCGCGGGTCATGGGCTTCACACCCGAGAAGAGCGCCCACGCCTTGTTGTAGATCACGCGGAAATCCTCGGCGGCCTCCTCCAGACGGTTCATGTCGATGTTCTCGACATGGTAGCTCGCATCGAGGCGTCCGGCCCGGGCAAAGATCGACTTGTTGGCCTCCGAGGCATTGACGCGCCAGATGTAGCTGTTCTGGTTGAAGTAGTTCCTGAAGCCGTAGTTCTCGAACAGCTCCTTGTAGTAGGGCGGATTGTAGGGGTTCTTGTAGAGGGGCTGGAACTCGTAGCCCTCGACCAGAAGGCCCCACCAGTCGCGGCGCTGACCGAAGTTGATCGGGCCGTCCATCGCCTCCATACCGCGGCTTGCGAGCCACATGCGGGCGGCATCGAACATCAGGTCGGCCACCTGCTGGTCCTCGATCGACTCGAAGAATCCGCAGCCTCCCGTGGGCTGCTCCTCGAGCGCCGCCTTTTCGCGGTTGTAGAAGGCGGCGATACGGCCCACCACCTCGCCGCTGGCGTCGCGGACCACCCAGCGGATCGCCTCGCCGTCGGCGAAGAGTTCGTTCCGGGCCGGGTCGAAGACCTCGCGCAGGTCGTCATCGAGCGGGCAGACCCAGTTGCGGTTGCCGCGGTAGATCCGTTTGGGGAGGTCGAGCCACTCGCGCTCGAGCGCCGGCGTCGCAACCTCCTGCAGCGTGTATTTCTCCTTGCTCATCGTTTTCGTTTTTTCCGATTTCAAAGGTAAGAATTTTTTCCTTATTTTTGTTCAAGGATCCAAAAACAGCATCACAATGGCCAAAAGTCTCGAACAATACATGCCCGACGAGAGCCGGACCCACTACCGGTTCATGAAATACCGCATCCACAAGATCCTGCTCGTCTGCTGCAGCTACGACGGCTACATCCTCGAGGAGGACGGCCACATCGAATCGCAGATCAACCAGGAGTATCTGGACCTCAACATGTCGAATCCGCCCTCGTTCACGCGCGTGAGTTCGACCCGCGAGGCACTCGAGGCGCTGGCCGAGGACGACTCCTACGACTTCATCCTGACGATGTACAACGTCGGCGAGCCCGACGTCTTCACCTTTGCCAAACTCGCCAAGGAGCGCCACCCGCAGATACCGATCGCACTGCTGACCTCCTTCTCGAAGGACATCTACCGCCGGCTCGGGGAGCAGGACCGCTCGGGACTCGACTACATCTTCTGCTGGCACGGCAACACGGACCTGATCATCGCCATCATCAAGCTCGTCGAGGACAAGATGAACGCCGAGGAGGACATCACCGTCGGCGGCGTGCAGGCGATCCTGCTCGTCGAGGACTCGATCCGCTTCTACTCGACCTACCTGCCCGAGCTCTACAAGCTGATCCTGCTGCAGAACACCGAGTTCCTGAAGGACGCCTTCAACGAGCAGCAGCAGGTGCTCCGCAAACGGGCCCGGCCCAAGATCCTGCTGGCCCGCAGCTACGAGGAGGCCGTCGAGCTCTACGAGCGCTACAAGCAGAACCTGCTGGGCGTAATCTCCGACGTGGGGTTCGTCCTGCACCGCGAGGATCCGGCCGAGAGCGAGAAGCCCGACGCCGGCATCGACCTCTGCCGCCGCATCAAGAGCGACAACCCGCTGATGCCCGTTCTGCTGCAGTCCTCGCAGACGGCCTTCAGCGAGCAGGCCGAGGCGCTCGGCGCCGGATTCATCGCCAAGAACTCCAAGACGCTGCTCTCGCAGCTGCACGACTACATCGACCGCGAGTTCGCCTTCGGCGACTTCGTCTTCGAGGACCCCGCCACGGGCGAAGAGATCGGCCGGGCCAGGGACCTGGCGCAGATGCAGGAGATGATCGCCTCGATCCCCGACGAAGCCTTCGAGTACCACACCTCGCAGAACCACCTCTCGAAGTGGCTCTACTCGCGCGGCCTCTTCCCGCTGGCCGCCTCGATCCGCCAGTACAACAAGAGCCACTTCACGTCGGTCGAGGAGCACCGCCGCGTGCTGGTGAACCTCATCCGCGACTACCGCACGCTGCTCGGGCAGGGCGTCGTGGCACGCTTCGATGCCGAAACCTACTCCGACGCCATCGCCTTCGCCCGCATCGGCGAAGGTTCGCTCGGCGGCAAGGCCCGCGGCCTGGCATTCATGAACTCGATGCTCATCAAGTACCGCCAGTACGACAAGCACGAGGGTGTGCGCATCATGATCCCCCGGTCGGTGGTCATCGCCACGGAGTATTTCGACGAGTTCATCCGGATGAACGGGCTGCAATACGTCGTCTCGCAGGAGTTCTCCGACGAGGAGATCCTCTCGGAGTTCGTCTCCTCCTACGTGCCGCCCCGCCTGCAGCAGGAGCTCAAGGCATACATCCGCACGGTGCGCACGCCGCTGGCCGTGCGCTCGTCGTCGAAACTCGAGGACTCGCACTACCAGCCCTTCGCCGGCATCTACTCGACCTACATGATCCCCTTCACGAAGAACGAGGACCAGATGCTGCGCCTGCTGCTGCGCGCCGTCAAGAGCGTCTACGCCTCGGTCTACTTCGCCGCATCGCGGGCCTACATCCAAACCTCGCAGAACCTCATCTCGGAGGAGAAGATGGCCGTCATCATCCAGGAGGTGTGCGGCACGGAACAGGACGGGCTCTACTTCCCGACCTGCTCGGGCGTGGCCCGCTCGATCAACTACTACCCGATCGGCGACGAGCGGCCTGAAGACGGGGTCTGCAACGTGGCGATGGGTCTGGGCAAACTCGTGGTGGACGGCGGACGCACGCTGCGCTTCTCGCCCCGCTACCCGCAGAAGGTGCTGCAGACCTCGACCCCCGAGCTGGCGCTGCGCGACACGCAGAACGAGGTGCTGGCCCTGAGCCTCAGCCCGGAAGAGTTCCGCACATCGATCGACGACGCAGTAAACCTTCGCCGGCTCAATGTCCGCGAAATCGACGGGATGCGCAACGCCCGCTTCGTCTGCTCGGTCTGGGACCGCGAAAACGAGCGCATCTCGGACAGCCCCTTCGACCGCGGCCGCAAGGTCATTACCTTCAACAACATACTCAAGTACAACACCTTCCCGCTGGCCGAGATCGTCTCGGACATCCTCCGCATGGGCGCCGAGGAGATGCGCTGCCCGGTGGAGGTCGAGTTTGCGGTGAACATGGATGTCCCGGCCGGGCAGCAGCAGATCTTCAACCTGCTGCAGATCCGCCCGATCATCGACAACCAGGACAACCGCCCGATCGACTGGAGCAGCGAAACACCCGACCATGCACTCATCTACGGCGAGCAGGCCCTCGGCATCGGCCGCATGAACGACATATCGGACATCGTCTACGTGAAAACACCGATGTTCGACTCGCTCGCCACGGAGAAGATCGCCGACGAACTGCTCGCGCTCAACGCCCGGATGCGCGACGAACAGCGCACCTATATACTGGTAGGTCCGGGCCGCTGGGGTTCGTCGGACCCGTTCCTGGGCGTCCCGGTCAAGTGGACCCACATCTCCGAAGCAAAGGTGATCGTCGAGTGCGGCATCGAGCGGTTCGACGTCGAGCCCTCGCAGGGCACGCACTTCTTCCAGAACGTCACCTCGCTGGGCGTAGGATACCTGACGATCAACCCCTTCCGCGGCGACGGCATCTTCCGCGAGGACCTGCTCGACGCCCGCAAGGCCCTCTGCGAAGGCACCTACCTGCGGCACGTGCGCTTCGACCGCCCGCTGTGGGTCTGCGTGGACGGCCGTTCGAACCGGGGAATGGTCCGCGAAACGACGTCCGAAGAGGCGGAGCATAAAAAATCAAAATAATTTTTAGCTCGCGGAGTAACAATCCATAAGAAATTCTTATATTTGTGAACAGATCGAACAACCTTAAACAACTTCAACTATGAACGTAAACAAACTTATGGCGGAACTCGAGCGCAAGCACCCCGGCGAAAGCGAATACCTGCAGGCCGTGCGCGAGGTTCTGATGACCGTGGAAGAGACTTACAACCAGCATCCCGAATTCGAAGCCAACCGCATCGCAGAGCGTATCGTCGAGCCCGACCGCAGCTTCACGTTCAAGGTCGTATGGGTAGACGACAAGGGCGAGGTGCAGGTCAATACCGGCTACCGCTTCCAGTTCAACAACGCCATCGGCCCCTACAAGGGCGGTCTGCGTTTCCACCCCTCGGTGAACCCCTCGATCCTGAAGTTCCTCGGCTTCGAGCAGATCTTTAAAAACGCGCTGACGACGCTGCCGATGGGCGGCGCCAAGGGCGGCTCGGACTTCAACCCCAAGGGCAAGTCGGACCGCGAGGTGATGCGTTTCTGCCAGGCTTTCATGACCGAACTGTGGCGTCACATCGGTCCCGAGACCGACGTTCCGGCCGGTGACATCGGCGTGGGCGGCCGCGAGATCGGCTACCTCTACGGCATGTACCGCAAGCTGGCGCGCGAGAACACGGGCGTGCTGACGGGCAAGGGCATGACCTACGGCGGTTCGCTCATCCGTCCCGAGGCCACGGGCTTCGGTGCCGTCTACTTCCTGCGCCAGATGCTCGAGAAGGCCGGCATGGACATCAAGGGCCAGACGATCGCCATCTCGGGCTTCGGCAACGTCGCCTGGGGCGCCGCGACGAAGGCCACGGAGCTGGGAGCCAAGGTCGTGACGATCTCCGGTCCCGACGGCTACATCTACGATGCCGAGGGCCTCAACAAGGAGAAGAAGATCGCCTACATGCTCGAGCTGCGCGCCTCGAACAACGACGTAGTGGCTCCCTATGCCGAGAAGTTCCTCGGAGCACAGTTCATCCCGGGCCGCAAGCCGTGGGAGGTGAAGGTCGATATCGCCATGCCGTGTGCTACGCAGAACGAGCTTGACGGCGAGGATGCCAAGACGCTGCTGGCCAACGGCGTGAAGATCGTGGCCGAGGTTTCGAACATGGGTTGCCGCCCGGAGGCCATCGACGCCTTCATCGCGGCGAAGATCCCCTACGGACCGGGCAAGGCGGTGAACGCCGGCGGTGTCGCCACGTCGGGTCTCGAAATGACGCAGAACGCACAGAAGCTCAACTGGACGGCCGAGGAGGTCGATGCTAAGCTCCACCAGATCATATCGTCGATTCACCATGCCTGCCTCGAGTACGGCACGGAGAAGGACGGCTACATCAACTACATGAAGGGCGCCAACATCGCCGGCTTCATGAAGGTGGCCAAGTCGATGGTCGAGCAGGGCATCCTGTAGTCCGCCGTACGGATCCATACGAAAAGATCGCCGCAACCCGAAGGTTGCGGCGATCTTCTTTTTACCGGAGTCGGAACCGGTCTACATACGACGCAGGTATTCACCTCCGCCGCAGTGCACGCACGGCCTCACCGCCGAAGGCAATGAGCGACGTAAGGCCGATCACGGCAGCCCATTCGCCCCATGCGAGCGGCACGGTGCGGAACACGGGACCGCCGAACTCGACGATGAGCACCTGTCCGATGCCGATAGCCGCAAGGATAAGGAAAAACTCCCGACAACCCTTCAGGCAGGTGAAGACCGAATGGCGGGTTTCGAACCCTTTGGCATTGAACATGTTCCAGAATTGCAGGAAGACGAACGTCGAGAAGAAGAGCGTCAGCTGGCGGATGGTCAGCCCGCCCTGCGAGAAGGTCCAGGCGAAGAGCATGCCCAGCAGCACGACGACCATCGCACCGCCGCAGGTAAAGATCGTGCGGGCCATGCCCGGGGAGATGATAAACTCGTCGCGGCGGCGCGGACGGTCGCGCATCACCTCGGCCGAGGGAGGCAGCGAAGCCATTGCCATCGCCGCAAAGGTATCCATGATGATGTTCACCCAGAGAATCTGCACCACCGTGAGGGGCATGTCGGTGCCGACCAGCGCCCCGACGAAGCAGATGAGGATCGCCGCGAAGTTGATCGTCAGCTGGAAGAGCACGAAGCGCTGGATGTTCCGGTAGAGTGAACGGCCCCACATGACGGCCGTGGCGATCGAGGCGAACGAGTCGTCGAGCAGCGTGATGTCCGAGGCATCCTTGGCCACCGAGGTACCCGAACCCATCGAGAGGCCCACATTGGCGAAATTGAGCGCCGGGGCGTCGTTCGTCCCGTCGCCGGTGACGGCCACCACCTCGCCCCGCTGCTGGAGCAGCCGCACGAGGCGCTGCTTGTCGAGCGGCCGGGCCCGCGACATGATCTTCAGCTCCTGCACCCGTTCGAGCAGTTCCTCGTCGCTCGCCGCAGCAAACTCGGCGCCGGTGATGTGGTTGCGCTCCGTATCGCGGGCATCGTCCCAAAGGCCGATCTGGCGGGCGATCTCACGCGCCGTGGCGGGTGTATCGCCCGTTACGATCTTCACACCGATCCCCGCATCGAGGCACTGGCGCACCGCTGCGGGGACATCCTCCCGCACGGGATCGAGGATCGCAGCCACGGCCGAGAAACGGAGTCCTCCGGCCGCCACGGCCCGCAGGCAGTCGGTCTCGGAAGTCTCGGCCCAGGCGATAGCCAGCGTACGCATGGCATGGTTCTGAAAGTCGAGCAGCCGGGCCGACACCCCGGCATCGAGCCCGTCGGCCACGCACATGCCCCGCACAATCTCAGGGGCACCCTTCACGCAGAGCAGGCGCCGGCCCGAGACGCCGCTCTCGATGATCGTTGCCATATACTTGCGCTCGGTCGAGAAGGTCAGCCGATCGACGATCGACGCTCCGCGCCGCAAGGGTTCGTACTCCTCGCCGCGACCGCGCAGCCACTCGAGCAGGGCGCCTTCGGTCGGGTTTCCGATGATGCGCCCCTCGGCATCGAGGAACGCCGTCGAATTCAAGGCGACGACCTCGGCGAAATCATGTTCCGGGAGTGCGTCGTAACGCACCAGCTCCTGCACGTGCATCTTGTTCTGCGTCAGCGTGCCGGTCTTGTCCGTACAGATCACCGTCACGGCGCCCATCGTTTCGCAGGCATGCATCTTCCGCACCAGGTTGTTCGTCTTGAGCATCCGCCGCATGGACATGGCCAGCGACAGCGTGATCGACATCGGCAAACCTTCGGGCACCGACATCACGATGATGGCCACCGAGATCATGAAGATGTGGAGCACCTGCTGCGAGATCGTCAGCCAGTCCTGCCGCAGCAGGTCACCGAAGAAGAGGGCCTTGCCAACCATCACACAGAAGATCAGGATCGAAAGTCCGATGCCGATCCGCCCGATCAGTTGCGAAAGGCGTGTCAGCTGGCGGTCCAGCGGGGTGGGCTCGTCGTTCTGCACGGTCGATTGCTCGGTGACGCGGCCCGCTTCGGTACCGTCCCCCACGGCCGTGACCACCAGCACGCCATAACCGTCGGCCACCGTCGTCCCGCGCATCACGACATTCGACGGATAGGTCGCCTCCGGATCGAAATGCGCCTCGTCCACCGTTTTGTCCACTTCGGGCTCGCCCGTGAGGGTCGATTCGTTGATCTTCAGCGACACGGCTTCGACCAGCTCGCCGTCGGCCGGCACCGTCTCGCCGCTCTCGATGTAGACCACATCACCGACCACAACCTCCCGGCGCGGAATCTCACGGATCGCACCACTACGCATCACCTTCACCGGGATATCGTCGTTCACCTGGTTCAACCGCCGGAAACGGCGCTGCGCGTCCCACTCGAACCAGAAACCGACACACGTGGCGAGGATGATCGCGCAGATGATGCCGATCGATTCGGTAAAGTCCCGGTGGATGAAACCGATAACCAGCGACAACACCGCGGCAAGGAGCAGAATCCGAATGATCGGATCGCGGAACTTGTCGAGCAAAAGCAGCCAGGCCGAAGCATCCTTCGGCGGCGTGATGACATTGTCACCGTGCCGCTCGCGGCTGGCGGTGACCTCCTGCGGAGCGAGGCCCCGGGGATTGTAAGCAATCATTTGGGTCAGAATTTATTGAGGGTGAATTGCCGCGTCGAGGCATCGAGCCGCACGGCAATGAACAACAGAATCGTAAATGCAATGAGCGACGAACCTCCGTAGCTCATAAACGGGAGCGGGATGCCCATGACGGGCATCAGGCCGACGGTCATGCCCACATTGACAAAGACATGGAAGAGCAGGATCGACGCCACGCTGTAGCAATAGACCCGTCCGAAGGGTTCCTGCTGCCGTTCGCCCATGCGCATCAGCCGAAGGATCAGCATACATAGCAGCGTCAGCACCACCACGGAGCCCACGAAGCCCCACTCCTCGCCTACCGTGCAGAAAATGAAATCTGTATGGCGCTCGGGAACGAAGCCGTACTTGATCTGCGTCCCCCCTCGAGGAAGCCCTTGCCCCCAGAAAACCGCCGGAGCCGATGGCGATCTTCGACTGATTGACGTTGTAATCCACACCCTGGGGGTCGTTGATGATGCCCAGGAAACTCAGGATGCGGTTCTGCTGGTGCTCCTTGAGGATCGAATTGAAGATGTAGTCGGTGGTGGGCAGGAAGACAAGCGATCCGACGAAGAGCCCCAGCGTGATGAACAGGTGCGAAAGGTTGGCCCGGAAGGCATGGATGACCACCACCACGAGCGACAGCAGCGTGACGATGAGCAGGCTGTGATAAAGGTCAAGCGTCCCGGGGGCGATGAGCCCCATGACCAGACACAGCAGGATGCTCCCCATCCCGAGCGAAGCCAGGTAGATGATCCGCGAACGCCACTGCCCGTGCATCATCGCCTCCGAGAGCGTGCATACCAGGATAAGCGACACGAGCAGCACCATCGGCGAAAGCAGGAACGAGAAGATGAACAGCGCGGCGATGAACAGCAGCGGAATGCAGAGCCACTTGTTCAGCCCCTCGCGGTAGAGCACGAAGAGGAACGAACCGAGGACGATGCCCGATCCGGTGTCGTTCTGCAGCACGATGATGAGCAGCGGCGTACAGATGACCATCCCCACCCGAAAGAGGTCCCCGACCCGGTTGATCGAGAACGAATATTCGCTCATCACGCGGGCCAGCGCCAGCGCCGTGGCGATCTTGGCAAACTCGACGGGCTGCACGCGGAACGAACCGAACTCGAACCACGCCTTCGCGCCGTTCACCTCTCGTCCGAACAGCAGCGCCGCCACGAGCATCGCCAGACCCACGAAGTAGGCCGGGTAGGCGTACATGTGGTAGAAGCGTTCGTCGAGCAGCAGTACGACAACGGCCACGGCCCACGCCACGCCGATCCACACCAGCTGCTTCATGTAGAAGTGCGAGAAGGAGAAGACCTCGGGCGAGGTCTCGTCGTAGGAGGCCGACGTGATCGACAGCCACCCGGCGATGACGATCAGCACGTAGAGGATCACCGTCACCAGGTCCACCCCGTAGAATATGCCGTTGCTGCGGTTACTTGTCATAATACGGATAGCTGATTTTCAGATTCTTGACATATTCCAGCAATGCCGGCCGCCGGATCGTGTCCGTCAGGTAATACTCCTCGAGCAGGCTCGCGATGGGCAGGGCCGCCGAGGCGCCCCAGCGCCCGTTCTCGACATAGACCGAGATGGCGATCTTCGGGTTGTCCTTCGGCGCGAACGAGAGGAAGGTCGAGTGGTCGGCGCCGTGGGGATTCTGGGCCGTACCCGTCTTGCCGCAGACATCCCAGCCGTCGAGACGCGCCATCGTCGAGGTTCCGCCGACGTTCACGCCCCGCCACATGCCCTCGACGATCGGCTCGAAATGTTCGGGCGCGACCATCGTGTAGTGCCGTTCGTAGAAGCGGCGGTCGAGCGAATCACGCCCCTCAACCCGCTTGACGATGTGCGGGATGTAGTAGTAGCCGCGGTTGGCGACGATCGCCGCGAGGTTGGCCAGCTGAAGCGGCGTGCAGCCCAGCTCGCCCTGACCGATCGACAGCGAGAGCAGCGTCAGCGAATTCCATGAGCCGCGATAGGTGCGGTCGTAGAAGGCCCGGTCGGGAACATAGCCGCTCCCCTCGTCGAGGAAGTCGGAGCCCAGCTTGCGGCCGAAGCCGAAACTCTCGACATATTTGCGCCACACCTCGAATCCGTCCTTGACGTTCCCGTATTTCGGATTGTCGAGGATGTCGCGGAAGACATAGCAGAAGTAGGCGTTGCACGAGGTGGCCACGGCGAAGCGCAGGTCGATCGGTGACGGATGGGCGTGGCACTTCATCTTGCGGCGGCCGACCTGGTAGCCTCCGTGGCATTCATGCAGATCCGAGGGTTTGAGCACCCCCTCCTGCAGTCCGATGAGCCCCTGCACGATCTTGAAGGTCGAGCCGGGCGGGTAGAATTTCGACTGCACGGCCCGGTTGTAGAGCGGCTGGCGCTTGTTGCGCAGCAGCTCCATGTAGTGGTTGCCGCGCTCACGCCCCACCAGCTCGTCGGGATCATAGGTCGGCGAGGAGACCATCATCAGGATCTCGCCCGTCGATGGCTCGATCGCCACGGCGGCCCCACCTTGCCCCGCATCAGCTCCTCGCCGAGCAGCTGCAGCCGGGCGTCGATCGTACTGACAAGATAGCTGCCCGGAACGGGCAGCGAGTCGTACATCCCGTTCATGTAGGAGCCCTTGATGGCGCCGTGCGTGTCGCGTTCGAGGACCTTGACCCCCTTCGTGCCGCGCAGTTCGGGTTCGTAGGCCGACTCCACTCCGCTGATGCCCACGTAGTCGCCCGCCTTGTAGGAGGGGTAGCGCTTGAGCATGTTGGGCGTCACCTCGCCCACATAGCCCAGCAGGTTGCCGCCGATCTGCCGCGGGTAGTGGCGGACCGTACGGTAGACGGTGTAGAAACCGCGGAAGTTGCACTCGTCGAAGCGCAGTTTCTCCTCCTTGGAGATGTAGTTCGTCACCAGCCGAGGCGCACGCGGATAGACCCGTGCACTGGCCAGTTCGCGTTCGAGTTTCTGCCGCGAGATACCCACGATGTCGCACAGCCGCATCGTATCGAAACCTGCACGGTCGAGGTCGTGATAGACCACCATCAGGTCGTAGCATTCACGGCTCTGGACCAGATACTCTCCGTTGCGGTCGTAGACCTCGCCGCGCGGCGGATACTGGACCTCCGGACGCAGGACATTGACCAGCGCCATCTCGTCGTAGCGCGAGTCGAAGAGCTGGATGTAGGCCAGCCGGCCCAGCAGCAGGGCAAAGATCAGCAGGACAACGACCTGCAGCGTGCGCATCCGCACGAATCCTTCGGAGCCGTTCATACGCGAGCCGAGAATTGGGCCGTGAAGATCCGGGCCGCGATCCAGACGAACGCGACGGTCACCACGGAGCTGACGACGATGCGCGCCACCGTATGCAGTACATGTTCCCACGAGAGGGCTTCGAGCAGGAAGAAGACGGCGTGATGCAGCAGCGTCAGTACGAGGACATAGTTGATGAAGACCCGCTCGCCCAGGCGGCCCGACGAGGGGGATGCCCCCTTCACGCGCATTTTCGCGCCCGCAGGTCAGCCCGGCCAGTGTCGGGCGCAGGAAGGCGACGAGCAGCGTGGCGATGGTGTTGATGCCGGCGGCCCCCATGGCAAAGTCCATCGTGACGCCGAGCAGCAGTCCGGCGCCGAGCAGCACGACGGGAAGCGTTTCAAGCGGCAGCAGGATCAGAAAGGCGATGTAGACGAGCGGATTGAGGTAGACGCTGATCGACAGATTGTCGAACAGAAAGACCTGCAACAGCACGGTTGCAGCGAAAAGTCCGAGATAGGGCAACGTTCTGTACATCTCAATTCGTTCGTGTATGTTGTTCAACTTGTTCGCTCTGCTGCAGCGCCCGGATTTCGTAGAGATCGCGGTTGCCGACCAGCACCACGTCGCTCAGGCGCGAGAGCTCGGCGGCGAGACGCACCCGAACCGTATAGGCCGTCCGTGTCTCGTTGAGCGTGGCGCTCTCGACCCAGCCGATCAGCACGTCGGGCGGGAAATATTGCGAAAAACCGGTCGTCACAACCTCGTCTCCCGGCTTGGGATCGGCATATTTCGAGAGTTCGTCGAGCACGACCACATGCGGGTCGAGCCCGTCCCAGCAGATCGACCCCGAATAGTCGGAATCGGCGAGTTTGCCGCTTGCCCGGAACGAGGTGTTCAACACCGAGAGCGCTACCGAGTAGCGGTCGGTGCAGGCGACGACATAGCCGACCATCGCCCCGTCGGGCGACAGCACGGCCATCTCCGTCTGGATGCTGTCGCGCAGTCCCCGGTTGAGCGTCAGCAGGTTCTGAAGCCGGTTGGTCGAATTCGAAACCACCGAAGCGACTGCGAACCGGTATTTCGACTCGCCTATGTCCTGCATGTAGCTGTCCAGCCGTGCGGTCGTGGCCGCCTCCTCGTACTGGGCCAGCCGCTCCTCGAGCCGCGTCACCCGGTCGAGCAGCTGACGGTTCTCGCGCCCGAGCGAGAAGTAGTGGCCGATGCCGGCGAAGAAGCCGTGCACGCCCCCGACCAGACGGGTCGAACGGGCCAGCAGACGCGCCTGGGTATAGTTCGTGGAGTGGGCATAGTAGCTGACGGCCAACGCCTCCAGCACCACGAACAGCACCACGACATAGACGCTGCGTATGAACTCGATCAGTTTGTGCAAAGTATTCCTTATAATTTAGATTGCGAGCCCGGGGCCCGCAATCGTACATTCATCTATTTCCGTATTTTCACCGTCCGTGCCGCCGCACACGACGACCCGCATCCCGCCCGGCGCATGCCGCGCCGCGAAACGGTCCCGCATCCGGTTCCGGCACTCCGTCCCCTCATTCGCATCAGCGCATGAGGAACGAGAAACGGTTGATGTTCTTCAGGGCGATGCCCGTACCGCGTGCAATGGCGCGCAGGGGGTCTTCGGCCACATGGAAGGGGATGCCGGTCTTCTCGTTCAGACGCCGGTCGAGCCCCTTGATCAGGGCGCCGCCGCCGGCCAGGTAGATGCCGTTCTTGACGATGTCGGCATAAAGTTCGGGCGGCATCGACTCGAGCACCTTCATCAGCGCGGCGTCGATCTTCGACAGCGACTTCTCGAGTGCATAGGCGATCTCGCTGTAGGAGAGCGACACGGTCTGCGGCAGGGCCGTCAGCATGTTGGGGCCCGTCACGACGAAGTCCTCGGGCTCCTCCTCCAGATCCGACACGGCGGCGCCGATCGAACACTTGATCGCCTCGGCCGTACGTTCACCGATGCGGATGTTGTGCTGCTGACGCACATAGCTCTGGATATCGTTGGTGAAGACATCGCCCGCCACGTTGATCGACTCCGAGCAGACGATACCGCCCAGCGAGATGCAGGCGATCTCCGACGTTCCGCCGCCGATGTCGATCACCATGTTGCCCTCGGGGGCCTCGACATCGAGTCCGGCACCGAGCGCCGCGGCCATCGGCTCGTAGATCATGTAGACCTCGCGGCCGCCGGCGTGCTCGGCCGAGTCGCGCACGGCGCGGATCTCGACATTCGTCGAACCCGACGGGATGCAGATGACCATGCGCAGCGACGGGGCAAAGAGGCTGCCCGACGTCTTGACCTTCTTGATCATGCCGCGCAGCATCAGCTCCGTGGCGTTGAAGTCGGCGATCACGCCGTCCTTGAGCGGACGGATCGTCTTGATGTTCGGATTGGTTCGCTCGTGCATCTGGTGCGCCTGGTGGCCGATGGCCACAAGTTTGCCCGTATGGACGTCGAGCGCCACGATCGACGGCTCATCGACGACGACCTTGCCGTTATAGATGATCAGCGTGTTGGCCGTACCCAGGTCGATGGCCAACTCCTGTGTCAGTGAAAAGATTCCCATAATGATTCAGCCCTACTCTATTCTATTTTTCATTTGCTTTATTGTCAGCCCATTACACCCCTCACGGCGCCTGCCGCCCCAAATACCGGGTCCGAAGGGGAACATATCCGGACAAAGGTACGAAAATCCGCGGGAAATTTTTCACTATTTTCTTATTATTTTAATTATATTTGTAACCCGAAACACAAGCTTTCCGCATGGAATACAAAATCGGAACAGAGGCCCGCTGCGCCGTGATCGGCTACGGCAGCTGGGCAACGGCAATCGTCCGGCTGCTTACGGCCAACGAACAGAAGGTGGGCTGGTATGTCCGCAACCCCGAGGTGCTCGAATGCCTGCGGACCGAAGGCCGCAACCCCCGCTACCTGAACGACGTGGAGTTCGACCGCGAGCGCATCGCCCCTTCAGACGACCTCGACGCCGTGGTCCGCCAGGCCGACATCGTCATCCTGGCAACCCCCTCGGCCTACCTCAAGGATTTCCTCGCCCCGCTGACCGTCTCCCTGCAGGACAAGTTCGTGGTGTCGGCCATCAAGGGTATCGTCCCCGGCGACTACCAGACCGTCGTGGAGTACATCCACGACCACTACCAACTCTCCTACAGGCAGTTGGGGCTCTTCACCGGCCCGTCGCACGCCGAGGAGGTATCGCGCGGCAAACTCTCCTACCTGACGGTCGTCTGCACCGACCCGGACAACGCACGGCTCATCGGCTCGAAATTTGCGACCGACTACATCCGTCTGAGCTACTCGACCGATCTCTACGGCATCGAATACGCCGCCATCCTGAAGAACATCTACGCTCTGACGGTGGGCATCGCCGTGGGGCTGGGATACGGCGACAACTTCCTGGCCGTGCTGATCGCCAACTGCGCCGGCGAGATGACGCGCTTCCTCGAGGAGAGCTACCCCGACCGGCGCAACACCCTGGTATCCGCCTATGTAGGCGACCTGCTGGTGACCTGCTACTCGACCTACAGCCGCAATCGGCGGCTGGGGCTGCTCATCGGCCACGGATGCACGGTGAAAAGCGCCCTGAACGAGATGACGATGGTGGCCGAAGGTTACTTCGCCGCCGACTGCATCCGCCACATCAACTTCCGCCACAAGGTGGACATGCCGATCGCCGAAATGGCCTACGACGTGCTCTACCGCGGGGCATCGGCCCGCAAGAGCATGCAGGCCCTGACAAACCGACTGATCTGACATCAAATAGGACAACAATGGAACTCGTAAAACTGGACATCAGCAAGGCAGGAGTCGAAATCTCCGCCGACATGAAAAAACAGACGATGGAGGCCAACGCCCTGCTCCATTCGGGCAAGGGCGCCGGCAACGACTTTCTGGGATGGGTGCACCTCCCCTCGTCGATCTCCGAGGCCGACATCGCAGCCATCGAGGCCGAAGCCGCCAAGCTGCGCGCCAAGGCCGACCTGATCATCTGCATCGGCATCGGCGGCTCGTACCTCGGGGCCAAGGCCGTGCTCGAGGCGATGAGCAATCCCTTCAAACTGCTGCACAGGGAGCAGAAGCAGCCTACGGTCGTATTCGCCGGACAGAACATCTCGGAGGACTACATCCACGAACTGCTTGAGGCCTCGAAGGAGCACTCGATCGCCGCCATCGTGATCTCGAAATCGGGCACGACAACCGAACCGGCCATCGCCTTCCGCCTGATCAAGGCCGAGATCGAGAAGCGCTACGGCAAGCAGGAGGCCGCCGGGCGCATCGTGGCCATCACGGACCAGGCCCGCGGTGCGCTGAAGACCCTCGCCTCGCAGGAGGGCTACCCGACCTTTGTCATTCCGGACAACGTCGGCGGACGCTTCTCGGTGCTGACACCCGTCGGTCTGCTGCCGCTGGCCGCCGCCGGCATCGACATCGCCGCACTCGTACGCGGCGCCCGCGAAATGGAACAGGCCACCGCCGAAAACGTTCCCTTCGACGAGAACCCCGCGGCCATCTACGCCGCCACGCGCAACCTGCTCTACCGCGACGGCAAGAAGGTCGAGATCCTCGGTTCGTACGAACCCAAGCTGCAGTATATCAACGAGTGGTGGAAGCAGCTCTACGGCGAGAGCGAGGGCAAACAGGGCAAGGGCATTTTCCCGGCCAGCGTCACCTGACGGCCGACCTGCACTCGATGGGCCAGTACATCCAGGAGGGTGAGCGCACGCTCTTCGAGACGATCATCTCGGTGGTGAAGCCCGCCGGCGAGGTGAAGATCGAGGCCGATACAGAGAACCTCGACGGTCTGAACTACCTGGCCGGCAAGCGGATCTCGGAGGTAAACCGCATGGCCGAGCTGGGCGTGCAGCTGGCCCACGTGGACGGCGGCGTGCCGAACCTGCGGGTCGAAATCCCCGAGATCGCCCCTGCGACGATCGGCGCCCTGCTCTACTTCTTCGAGAAGGCCTGCGGCATGAGCGGTTACCTGCTGGGCGTAAACCCGTTCGACCAGCCCGGCGTCGAGGCCTACAAGAAAAACATGTTCGCCCTGCTGGAGAAACCCGGCTACGAAGAGGCGACCAAAGCCATCAAGGCCCGGCTCTGACAGACCGTCGCCACGAAGAGGCACCGCGAGGCCCCGGAACAATCCGGGGCCTCGCCGCATTCAGAGAGGAGAGCCGCCGAAAAACCGCACGCCGGAGGACAAAAGCCCCGGACAGAGGCTCTTTTTGCCCAAAAAAATTATAACTTTGTCTCCGAATGCCGCGACACGGCCCGAAAGCGCATGAGAACCCCACGCACATCCCGCATCCGACGCATGTTCCGGCAGGCCTGCAGCCTGGCGCTGGTGGGGCTCGCCCTGCTGACGGGCTGCCAACGCAACGAAGACCGGACGCTCGCCGACGAACTCGACCGGATCATCGAACAGCGACAGACGTTCAACGACAAGAAGGAGGAACGGATCGGCGAACTGAAACGGATGCTCGACGTCACGGAACTCTCGCCCACGCAGGAGTACGATATCAACGCCCGCCTCTGCGACCAGTACTGGAAATACAACCTCGACTCGGCCATCCGCTACGCGGAGCGCAACCTGCGGCTTGCGCGGCAAATACACGACGATGAGGCAGCCCGCACCACAAGCCTGCGCCTCACGCAACTCTACTCCTTCTCGGGCAAGAGCATCGAAGCCAAACGGATCCTCGACACCACGAGGCGGGCCTGCGTCTCTGCGGCACAGCTGCCTCTCTACTACGAAACCTTTACGCGCTATTTCGAGCACTACGCCGTCATCAGCAACCAGGACAAATACCGCCTTCTGCGCGACCGCTACAACGACTCGCTGCTGCGGGTACTCACACCGGGATCCTACCGCTACAAGGCCAGCAGCGGCAGCCTGCTCATCGCCCAGAACCGAACCGAAGAGGCCGAGGCGCTGCTGCTCGGCCTGCTCGAAGAGGTGGGAGAGAATACCCCCCAATATGCCGAGGTGGCCTACGAACTGGGCGGTCTCTACACCCGCACGGGAGACGCCCCGCAGGCCCGCAAGTACTACCTGCTGTCGGCCATTGCCGACGTGCGGAACGCCACCAAGGAGAATGCCGCCTTCCATACCCTCGCCCAGCTGTATTACGCCGAGGGCGACCTGGCCCGCGCCTCACGCTACACGCAGGCGGCCATCGAGGATGCCCTGTTCAGCAACGTGCAGTTCCGCTCGGCACAGGTGACGAAATTCTATGCCGACATCAATGCCGCCTACCAGGCCAAGGAGACGCAGACGAAGGCCGAACTGCAGCACTACCTGCTGTTGATCAGTGTGCTGTCGGTCGTACTGATCCTGCTTTTCATCTACGTCTACAAGCAGATGCAGCGCCTCTACCGGATCCAGCAGGAGCTTTCGCAGGCCAACGCCCGACTGACGCAACTCAACGACGAGCTCAACGACAAGAACGCCCTGCTCTCCGACTCGAACCGGCTCAAGGAGCAATACATCGCCCGGTTCTTCGACCTTTGTTCGCTCTACATCGACAAGATGGACGGCTACCGGAAAACCCTCTACAAACTGGCCCAAAGCCGGCAGTTGGACGAACTCTTCAAACGTCTGCGCTCGACCTCGATGATGGAAAGCGAACTCGACGAGCTCTACGCGAACTTCGACGCCGTCTTCCTGAACCTCTATCCGACCTTCGTGGCGGAGTTCAACGCACTGCTGCTGCCCGACGAGCGCATCGAACTCCGACCGGGCGACCTGCTCAACAAGGAACTGCGCATCTATGCGCTGCTGCGTCTGGGCATCTCCGACAGCGCGAAGATCGCCGCCTTCCTGCGCTGCTCGCTCAGCACGGTCTATAACTACCGGACCAGAATGCGCAACAAGGCAGCCGGAGCGCGCGACGAATTCGAGAAACAGGTCATGCAGATCGGAGAATCGCACGAAATTTCCACCTGACGCATTTTATGTAATCTACATTTTTATCCCATATAATCACAATAACACGCTTTTAATCATAATATTAACAAAATACAATCTCTACATTTTAAGCTCCAGTTTTCGAAATTATTCCATATTCGGATTAAATTTGTAAAGGACGATCCGCCAAAGGCAGACGGACCGTCCCGTAAGCAAACAATCGGAAACTACCTTAATAAAATGAACCCTATCAAAATCGGCCTGATCGGTTTCGGCCGGATGGGCGGATTCTATCTTGACGAGATGCTGAAAAGCGGCAAGTGGGAGATCGCCTATGTCTGCGACCTTTCGCCCGAATCGCGAGCACTCGCCCGCAGGCTCGTACCCGGCGCACGGATCGTATCCGACGAGCAGATCATTTTCGACGACCCCGGGGTACAGGCGGTCGGACTCTTCGCCCTGGCCGACTCCCGCAAGGAGCAGATCGCAAAAGCCGTGGCCGCAGGCAAACACATCATCTCCGAGAAACCCATCGCCGAAAGCATCGAAAAGGAGTGGCAGGCCGTCGAACTGGCCGAGAAGAGCGACGTGCTCTCGACGGTCAATCTCTACCTGCGCAATTCGTGGTACCACAAAACCATCAAGAGCTTCATCGAGCAGGGAGAGATCGGCGAGCTGGCCATTATCCGGGTCTGTCACATGACCCCGGGACTGGCCCCCGGCGAGGGGCACGAATACGAGGGTCCGGCGTTCCACGACTGCGGCATGCACTATGTGGACATCGCCCGCTGGTACGCCGGATCGGAGTTCCGGAGTTGGCACGCACAGGCCGTCCGGATGTGGGACTACAAGGATCCCTGGTGGCTGCAATGCCACGGGACGTTCGAGAACGGCATCGTCTTCGACATCACGCAGGGGCACGTCTACGGGCAGCTGGCCAAGGACCAGACCCACAACTCCTACATCGACATCATCGGTACGAAGGGCATCGCCCGCATGACCCACGACTTCAAGACCGCCGTGGTCGAGTTGCGCGGCGTGACGCAGACCCACCGCATCGAACGCCCGTTCGGAGGCAAGAACATCGATGTGCTGTGCGACCTCTTCGCCCGCTCGGTCGAAAGCGGCGTGCGCGAGGAGTCGCTGCCTCGCCTGCGCGATGCGGCCATCGCCTCGGAATACGCCTGGCGCTTCATA
>VOFK01001391.1_pt1 | contig 31884 bp, 43 predicted proteins | sample 5384121 | NCBI WGS metagenome assembly VOFK01 (sample SAMN12384730, study PRJNA508395) | human gut metagenome | isolation source: healthy gut J | host: Homo sapiens | reverse complement strand
TCAGTATTGCTTCGTTCCGATTTTTGTATTGCTGCAGTAGGTCGCGTGATCGATACCGACGAGGGCCGTGAGCTTTCGGGCGCCCTGATCGTAACCGCCCTGGAACGGATGGTCTTGGGCGTTATGGTAAGGCTGCCGTTGAAGCGACGGTCTGCGTGACGTTCTTCTTGTATCCTTTGGGCGGGATTGCCCGTCGATATGTTAGTTGATGGCATAGTTGAACCCGGAAGTTCCACGGCAGTGAGAAATCGTAGCATCTGCGACATGTATTGCCGCCGCAGTACGGGATCCATGTTGCCGTAGGGGTCGTAATGTAGGGGTTCATGTATTCGGGCGGGATGCTGGTGATGTCGTTGATGGCCGATTGCGAGCGGTCTTCGCGCGATTTGAACGTATAGCCGAACGACCAGCCCGTCGAGACGACGCGGCCCCGGGAAGAAGAGCTTGTTGTAACGCTTGCCCTCGGGCGTCAGACGCGGTAGGGGTCGAGCGTCAGCGAGAGGTTGATGCCGAAATTCTTGAAGAGCGTCGTGCGGAACGAGATCGGGATGGTCGAGAGCCCCATCGAGTCGGCCAGGAAATTGTACGACCCGCTGATGCGCAGCTCGTCGATCAGCTTGATCTTCTTCACGCCCGAGGTGTCGCGTTTCGAGAGCACCTTCATTTCGAGGTTCTGCGACAGCGAGAAGTTCATCGACATCGAACGGCCCGACGTGGGGACGCCGTAGGCGTTGACGGCATAGGGCGAATAGGTCGTGAAACGGCCCGTCGAGTCGGTCTGGCGCGTCTTGTAGTAGCCGTATTTGGGGTCGCTGAAGTCCGGCGTATAGGCGAAATCCGATCGAAGGGGTGAGCGTGTGGCGGATGGCCTGGATCTTACGATCCTTTGCGCTTCTTGGTGAAGTCGTACATGCCGTATACGGTCGTCGATGCCGAGACGTTGAAGTTGTAGTTGTATGAGGCGGTAGAACCCGTATTGCGTCGGCAGCGTGTCCACCTTTGTTCGTGACGGGTTCCAGTCGAATTCGACTTTTTTTTTGAAATACCACTTCTCGTTGTAGTTGACCGACGGCGAGATGTTGATGTAGTTGAACAGGTTGAACGACGCCGATATGGGGGATGTTGTGCTCGATACCGTTCTTCATGTTGTCGAGCGTCTCCTTCGAGAAGATCTTTTGTCCTCGGTGGTCGTCACCGAGTTGGTCATCTTGCCCGTATACTGCATCGAGATCTTTTCGTACCACCGCTCTTTGCCCATGCGCTCCTTGCGCTTGAAGGGGTAGAAACGCGAGACGTTGAAACCACGGTCGGCAGCGTTACCGAGAGGCTTTTGTTCTGCGAGTTCTGCGAGATGGCCATGTTCGCCGACAGCGAGAAGGGCTTCCGGCCCAGTTCTTCGAGTAGGAGACCGTCGAGTTGGTCTGCGTCGAGAGGATGTCGTTGAGGTTCGTGGCCGAATAGCTGTAACCGCTCGTGGCGAAGTTCACCGAGGCCGAGAAGGTCGAACCGGGGTTGGCCTTGGGGTCCTGCGAGTGGGTCCACTGGATGCGGAAGTTGCTCTGCTTGATATAGTCCGCCTCGCCCTTTTCGCCCGTCTTGACGTTCGAGTACTGCATGTTGAAACTGCCGCTGTACTTGTAGCGCTTGATGTAGCGCGATGCGGCCGACGCCTCCCACGAACCCAGCGTGTAGATGCCGCCGCGTACCGCCAGGTCGGCGTAGTCGCCCAGGGTGAAGTAGTAGCCCAGGTCGCGCAGGAAAAAACCTTTGGAGTATTCCTCGCCGTAGGTGGGCATCAGCAGACCCGATTTGGGGCCCATGTTGATCGGGAAGAAGCCCTCGGGGATGCCGAGGAAGTAGATCGGCACGTCCTCCATGACCAGGTAGGCCGGCCCCGTGACGACTTTCTTGCCGGGGATGACCTTGGCCTTGGTCATCGCCAGGTAGAAGTGCGGGTGGTCGGTCTCGTCGCAGGTCGTGTATTTGCCGTGCTGGATGTTGACCGTGTTGTCGGGCATTTTCTTCACGCTGCCTCCGACCAGCCAGCCGTCGCCCTGCTGCGTCGCCACGCCCTTGATCTTGGCCTTCTTCGAGGTGAGGTTGTAGGTGATCGTATCCATCGTGTACGATGCGTCGCCCTCGGAGAATTCGGGTTTGGTGACGATCGGTTTGCCTTCGAGCGAGTCGGGCTTGCCGTATGCATAGACCATCTTGTTGTCCATGTTGATCTGCATGTAGTCGGCCTTGAGGTTGCTGTTCTGGTAGGTGACGTCGCCCTCGTTGTAGATGTAGACCATCTTGTTGCGCACGTCGTAGACCAGCGAGTCCTTGTTCTTGCCCGTGATCGGGTCGTCGAGGAACGCCCCCGGTTTCTGGGGCTTTTTCTCTTTCACCGTGTCGCGGGCGATGGTGTCCGCCCCGCGGCCTTCGAGCGAGTCGCCTTTCTGCGTGATGAGCGAATCGAGCTGTGCGCCGAAAAGAGCAAATCGCGCTGCTCCTGCGGCAGGGCTTCGAATGCGGCGCGGCGGCGTGGTTCCCGGGCGGCGCGTGCCTGCTCGCGGCGGTCGCGGCGGCTTTGGTCGCAGCTTCCGGCACTTCGGCCGCGGCTTCGGAATGGGTCTGGAGGAATCGGACAGGCGTTGGCGGAGGCTGTCTTCGGCTGCCGAGGCAAGCATTCCCCGGGGTACGGACGAGCCGAACACCAACTGGGCGAAGAGTAGGAGTGCCGCCGCCGAAAACAGATATTTTACCCTGATTCTATCCAAAATCCCAATAATTTTTCGTACCTTTGCCGACATGTCGGCAAAAACGCCTGGATCGGGGCCTCGATGCACTCCCGCCGGGTTTTTTAGGCGCGACAAAGATAGGTAAAAATTTATAGAAAGCTCACACTTGGCTCCATTAAATATGCGCACACGACTGTTTGTTATTCGCCTTCGCGGCCGCAACCGTTCTATGAACGGTGCCACGGCCGGGAATATTGCGCACGGGGTCGAAGTTGTGGTCATCGATGCCGGACACGGCGGGAAATTCCCCGGGGCGCACTACGGCAATGTCTACGAGAAAGACCTCACGCTGAAGGTGGCGCTCAAACTCGGGAAGCTCATCGAGGAGGGGATGCCGGGTGTGAAGGTGGTCTATACCCGCAAGACGGACAAGGCGCTGGGCACCGATCTGGCAACCGACCTGCAGGCGCGGGCCGACATCGCCAACAAGGCCGGCGGCGACCTCTTCGTCTCGATCCACGTCAATGCTGCAACGGCGTGCACGGGGCGTCGAGACGCTGATCATGGGTGAGAGCCCCAAGGAGCAGCGCTACAACGAGAACGCCCTGTTCGAGAACAACCGCGAAGACCTGATCGACATGTCCGACGAGCGGACGGCGGCCATCGTGCGGGCCTATATCCAGAATCTGCAATTCACCTACGGCGAGTACAGCATGGCTTTCGCCCGCTGTATCCAGAACAATTACCTGAAGGCGGGGCGCCATTCGCGCGGCATAAAGCCGCAGCTGCTGCGGGTGCTCTATGCGACGGACATGCCGGGCGTGCTGACCGAGATCGGTTTCATGTCCAACGCCCAGGAGATGGCCTATATGAAATCGGAAAAGGGGCAGGACGAGATCGCCCGCTCGATTTACGAAGGCGTGAGGGATTATTCGGCCTATGTGCTCGAAACGCGCCGCGCCGAAGAGGAGGCCGCAGGCAGCCCCGAAGCCCGGTAAAGAGCCCGAAACGCAGGTCGTCATCGGGAAGGAGCCCGTGCGCCCTGCGAAGCAGGACAAGGCATCCGATGCGCCTGCCGCGAAGGCCGCCACCCCGGAAAAAGGGGAGCCGGAGAAGGCTGCGGGCAAGTCCGGGGCGCAGAAACCGGCCAAGGCCGGGGATGCCCCTAAACAAGCCGCCCGGCCGCTGCGTTATACCGTGCAGGTGCTGGCTAGCGCGCAGACCGTGCCGACCTCGTCCGCACGTTTCAAATCCTACCGCAACAAAGTGAAACAGTATACCGCCGAGGGGCGGTTCCGTTATAAATATTGCGTCGGCGAGTACGATACCCGTGCCGCCGCCCAGAAACGGCTGGCCGAAGTGCGCAAGGTTTTCCCCGACGCCTTCGTCGTGAGCTGCCGGGGTACGCAAATTGTGAAATAAAAACAAGCGAAATATGAAAAGGGAAGTTAAGATCGGAATATTCGCCGTGGCGATGATCGGCGTTGCCTGGGCCGGAATCCGGTTTCTGAAAGGTTTCGACATTTTCAGCCGGAACGTCGAGTATTATGCCGCCTACGACCAGATCAACGGCGTGCAGAACGCGTCGCCGATCATGATGAAGGGCGTGAAGATCGGCTCCGTGACACGGCTTTCGTTCGACCCCGCGCGCAGCGACAAGGTCGTGTTGCAGTTCACCATCAAGCGCCAGTACCGCATTCCGACCGATTCCGAGGCCAAGATCTTCAGCAACGGACTGATGGGCGCCAAGGCGATCGAAATCACCTACGGCACGGCCGACACCTACCTCAGAAGGGGCGATACGCTGCGTTCGAGCCGCGACCGCGACCTGATGGATGTGGCCGGTTCCGAGCTGGATTTCTTCAAGCAGAAGGTCTCGCAGCTCACCACCGACCTTTCGCGCACGCTCGAAAACCTGAACGGCCTGATGGAAACCAATGCGGACAACATCGCCGGGACGCTCGGCAACCTGAACTCCGTGACGGGCGACATGGCCGAGATACTCTCGGCGGAGAAAAACAGCCTGAAGAGCGCACTGGACAACCTTTCGAAATTCTCCGATATGCTCGGCGAGAATGCCGGGCGCGTGGACAGCATCATCGGCGACGTGGATCGTTTCACCTCGCAGCTCACCGAGGAACAGTTTGCCCGCAAGCTTTCGCAGGCCGTGGAGCACCTCGACGGTCTCGTGGCATGCATCGCGCAGGGCGAAGGCACGATCGGCAAGCTCATCAGCGACCCCGAACTGTACGATTCGCTCGGAAAAGGCCAGCGACAACCTCGCGGCGCTGCTGGCCGATGTCAAACAATACCCGGCCGTTACGTCCACCTTCGCTCTTCGGGCGCAACCCCGAAAAGATGAAGGAGCGTGCCGACAGGAAGGCCGCCAAGGCTGCTGCCAAGGCTGAGCGCGATTCGCTCAAGCGGCTGCAGTAGCCCATCAACCCGACATAGAGATGATTTATCCTGCAAACTTCCGAGCAGAAGATCGGCTTCGACCGGCTTCGGGAACAGGTTGCAGCGCTTTTGCACCATGCGTGCCGCCCGCGGGAAGCTCGCCGAAGAGACTTTCTCGGCCTCGGCGCGCGAGATCGGGCGGAGGCTGGAACTTGCCGACCAGATGCGCCTGCTGCTCGACATGGAGCACGATTTTCCCGGCGGGGAATATCCCGACGTCGACCATGTCGTTGCCAAACTGCGTGTCGAAGGGACGTTCCTCGACGTGGGGGAAGTGGTGACCCTGCATCGTGCGCTGAGCCTCGTCGGCAGCGTCGTTGCGTTCATCCTCGCCCGCGAAGGGCAATATCCGGCGCTGTATGCCCGCAGCCGCGGCGTCGAGGCATTCCCCGGGATCGTGCAGCGGATCGACGCCATCGTCGATCGTTTCGGCAATATCCGGGACAATGCTTCGCCGGCCCTGCTGGAGATCCGGCGCGCCATCCGCGAACGCGAAGGGCAGGCCGCTAAGCGGTTGCAGGCGGTGCTTGCCGCCGCCAAAGGGGCCGGTATCGTCGATGCCGACGCCCAGATCTCGATCCGCGAAGGGAAGGCCGTGATCCCGGTCGCCGCGGCCAACAAACGCAAGCTGCAGGGCTTCATCCACGACGAATCGGCCACGGGGCGTACGTTCTACGTCGAACCGGTCGAGGTCGTGGAGATCAACAACGAGCTGCGCGAACTGGAATATGCCGAGCGGCGCGAGATCGTCCGCATCCTCTCGGAGTTCACCGATTCGGTGCGCCCCGATGCCGGGCTGATCGCCGCGTCGGGCGACTACCTGGCCGAGATCGACATGCTGCGTGCCAAGGGACGCTGGGCATCGCAGAACGGCTGCGTGAAACCGATCATCTCGGACGACGACCGGCTGGTGCTGAAGAATGCCCGCCACCCGCTCCTGCAGCAAACCCTGCGGGCGCAGGGGCGCGAGGTCGTACCGCTCGACATGCAGCTCGACCGCCGCAAGCATATCCTTGTCATTTCGGGGCCCAATGCGGGCGGCAAGTCGGTCTGCCTCAAGACCACCGGCCTCGTGCAGTACATGTTCCAGTGCGGGTTCCCCGTCCCGGCATCGGAGGTTTCGGAACTGCCCGTGTTCCGTTCGATCTTCATCGACATCGGCGACGAGCAGTCGATCGACAACGACCTGTCGACCTATTCGTCGCACCTGCTGAACATGAAGCACATGCTGGCGGGCGCTTCGTCGTCGGCGCTGGTGCTGATCGACGAGTTCGGGTCGGGAACCGAGCCGGTCATCGGCGGGGCCATCGCCGAGGCGATCCTCGAGCGTCTGCTCGGCAGGGGGTGTTACGGCGTGATCACGACCCACTACGCCAATATCAAGTACTATGCGTCGAATACCGAGGGGCATCGCCAACGGCGCGATGATGTTCGACGTGCAGAACATCCGGCCGCTGTTCCGGCTGTCGAAATGGGTAAGCCGGGCAGTTCGTTCGCCGTGGAGACGCCCGCAAGATCGGGCTTCCGGAGGATATTATCCTCGCGGCGGGCGAGAAGGCCGGCAGCGACCATATCAACATCGAGAAGCAGCTGCGTGAGATCGCCCGCGACAAGCATTACTGGGAACAGAAGCGCGACCGCATCCGCCAGACCGACCGCAAGGTCGAGGAGCTGGAGCAGACCTATGCCGGGCAGTTGTCGAAGATCAGGGCCGAGCTGCAGGAGATACTCAAAAAGGCCAAGCTGGAGGCGCAGCAGCTGATCGCCGATGCCAACCGGCAGATCGAGAATACGATCAGGACGATCCGCGAGGCGCAGGCCGAAAAGGCGAGCTGACGCGCCTTGCGCGCCGCGAACTGGACGATTTCCGCGACGCGGTGGCGAAGGACCGACACGGCGGACAAGGACGCCGAGGTCGCCCGCGAGATCGAACGTATCGAGCGCCGCCGTCAGCGGCGTGAAGAACGCAAGGCGCAGCGGGGCGAGGCGCAGGCGGCGGGGGCTGCCCTGCCGAGGCTCCGAAACCGCGCGAGGTGGAGGCCGGGTCGAAAGTCCGCATGGCCGGACAGGATATGGTCGGCGTGGTGCAGTCGGTCAAGGGGCGCAAAGGCGCAGGTCGCCTTCGGCCAGATACTGACTACGGTCGACCGGAAGATGCTGACCGTGGTCTCGAACAGCGAGTTCCGCGAGGCGACACGCCCGCAGACGGCGCGGACGGTGGTGTCGGCCGACATTTCGGCCCGCAAGCTCAGCTTCAAAGACCATATCGACGTGCGGGGCATGCGTGCCGCCGAGGCGCTGGACGCCGTGCAGGATTTCATCGACGACGCCCTGATGGTGGGCGTGGGGTCGGTGTCGATTCTCCACGGCAAGGGCACGGGGGCTCTCAAGGAGGAGATACGCCGCTACCTGCGCACGGTGCCCGAGGTCGAAAGCGCCCGCGACGAGCATGCCGACCGGGGCGGGGCGGGAATTACGATCGTGACATTTGACCTTTCGGTGAGGACGGCTGCCTCCGGCGCTTCCGCTCGCGGCAGCCGCATACTCCGCGTATGTTCCTGCCCCGCCGGTTTCGTGAAGCCCCGGATGCCATCCGCCCGGCGAAAAACGGATAAGATACAGGATGAACTACAAACTCTCGGAAATAGCCGCCGTTGTCGGCGGGAAATTTACAGGCTGCGATGCCGAAGTGCGGTCGGTCGTCACCGACAGCCGCTCGCTGTCGTGCGAACTGGGCTGCTGCCCGATGTTCGTGGCCATGCGCGGTGCCAACCACGACTCGCACGGCTTCGTCGCCCAGATGTCGGCGCGCGGCGTGCGTGCGTTCCTCGTCGAACGTGACGTTGAGTGCCCCGCCGGTTGCGGCTTCGTGCGTGTGGATAACGCCATCGACGCCCTCGCAACGCCTTGCCGCACTACCGTGCGCAATTCAAGGGTACGGTCGTCGGCATCACCGGTTCGAACGGCAAGACCGTGATCAAGGAGTGGATCGCCGAAGAAACTGCCCGCGGGGATGAAATATTACCGCTCGCCGAAAGCTACAATTCGCAGCTGGGCGTGCCCTCTCGGTGCTGATGCTCGAAGGCGACGAGGAGCTGGCGGGTCTTCGAGGCGGGCATTGAAGCCCGGCGAGATGGGAGAGCGGCTGGAGCGCATCATCCGTCCCGACGTGGTTGTTTTTACCTCGATCGGCGACGCGCATCAGGAGAATTTCCTCAATCTCGAGCAGAAGTGCGACGAGAAAATGGTGCTGGCCCGCAATGCCTCGAAAATCATCTACCACAGCTATTACGAGCCGCTGGGGGGCATGGTCGCGGCGCGTTTCGCCGAGCGCAAGCCCCTCGATGCCGCGTCGTTCCCCGAGGTGCCGGAGTCGGTCATAGGCAATGCCGCGTCGCGCCGCAATGCCCAGATCGTCGAGGCGTTCTGCGATGCGATGCACTATCCCGCCCCTTCGTTCGCCTCGGCGCCCACGGTGCCCATGCGTCTCGAGGTGAAGGAGGGCATCAACGATTCGATCCTGATCAACGACGCCTATAACCTCGACCTCAATTCGCTGGCGCTGGCGCTCGATTACCTGCACGGCGTGGCGCTGAACCGCCGCCGTACGCTCGTCCTGTCGGACATCTCGCAAAGCGGGCTTTCCGACGGCGAGCTCTACGGCCGTGTCGCGGGGATGGTCGCACGGGCGGGCGTCGACTTCCTGATCGGCATCGGCCCGCGCCTGAAACGCCATGCAGGTCTGTTCGGCTGCGACAAGGAGTTTTACGCCCGACCGACGAGTGCATCGCGCGCATCGACCGCAGGGCCGTGGCCGGGCGTGCCATCCTGCTGAAAGGCGCCCGCGATTTCCGCTTCGAGAAACTGGCGCACGCCCTCGCGCGCCGCAGCCATACGACGGTGCTGGAGGTCGACCTCGACGCCATGACGCACAACCTCAATTTCTTCCGTTCGAAGCTCAGCTTCGGTACGAAACTCGTGGCGATGGTCAAGGCCGGCTCGTACGGTGCCGGCGATTTCGAAGTCGCGCAGATGCTTCAGCATCAGGGGGTGGACTATCTCGCCGTGGCGTTCGCCGATGAGGGCGTACTGCTGCGCGAGCGGGGGATTTCGATGCCGATCGTGGTGCTCAACGCCGATGCCGACAGTTTCGATCAGATGATCGCCAACCGCCTCGGAACCCGAGATATACAGCCTCCATTCGCTCGGCGCCTTCGCCGGGGCCGTGGTGCATGCGGGCGAGAGCCGTTACCCGATCCATATCAAGCTCGACACGGGTATGCACCGGCTGGGATTCACGGACGACGAAGTCGGGGCGCTGTGCAGGGCGCTGGCGGAAACCCCGCAGGTCAAGGTCGCCTCGGTCTTTTCGCACCTCAACTGTGCCGACATGCCCGAAGAGGATGCCTATACCCGGGCGCAGATCGCCCTGTTCGACCGCATGAGCGCCCGCGTCGCCGCTTCGCTGCCCTACCCGGTTATCCGCCATACGGCCAATTCGGCCGCCATCGAACGCTTCCCCGAGGCGCAGTTCGACATGTGCCGCCTTGGGCTGGGGCTTTACGGCTTCGGCTACCGGCATAACGGGATGCTGCGTCCCGTCTCGACCCTCCGCACGCGTATCGTGCAGGTCAAGCACCTGTCTGCGGGCGAGGCCGTAGGGTATGGACGGGCCGGAAAACTCACGCGCGAAACTACGACGGCGACGAACCCCATCGGATATGCCGACGGGCTCGACCGCCACCTGGGCTGCGGCCGCTGGTCGGTGCTGGTGGCCGGGAGTCCCGCCCCCATCGTCGGACGCATCTGCATGGACAGCTGCATGGTCGACATTACGGGGATTCCCGGCGTGAAGGAAGGCGACGAAGTCGTGGTCTTCGCCCGAGCCGGGCAACGACCTGGAAACGATGGCCCGCGTGCTCGATACGATCCCCCTATGAGATCATGACCTCGGTTTCGGGGCGCGTAAAACGGATTTACCTCAAAGAATAACGTTATGAAATGCTATGATTGCGGCGGTGAAATCGCTTCCGGAACCGAAAAGTGTCCCTCCTGCGGTTGCCCCGCCGGGCGCGATGAGGCCGCCGAGTGCCTCGGGGCGCGGCTGCTGACGGCACAGCTCGAATCCGAATCGGCCCTCGACCAGTTGGGCAAGGCCCGCAGCGCCATGTTCGCCGCGGCATTGCTGGCCCTCGCCAGCGGCGTGGTCGAACTGGTCAACGCCCAGGGAAACGGGGTGAGGCTGGTGGTCGGAATCGTGATGCTCGTGCTGGCGGGCGGCTATGTGGCTATCGGCTGCAATGTCCGCAAATCCCCGCTGGTGCTTTCGGTTGCGGGGCTGGTCGTGAGCGCATTTTTCCTGAGCGGTGTTTTCGGGGTGGTGATCGCCGGTGTCATGGCGCTGAGCGTCTGGTTTGCGGTGCTGTATACGAAGGCCGCCGGCCGGGAACGGGAACTCCGGGCCAAACTCGAAAAACTGAAATAAGATGTACGGAACGCTCTATCTGATCCCGTGTCCGATTTCGGACGAGACGGCACCGTGGGACGTGCTGCCCGCGGCGAACCGTGCCGTGATGGATTCGCTCGACTATTTCATCGTCGAAAACACCCGTTCGGTGCGGCGGTTCCTGTCGAAGGCCGGCATCGCGCGGCCGATCGACACGCTGGAGTTCCGCGAGCTGAACGAACATACCGTCGCCGGGCGTGAGGTCGAAGAGCTGGTGAAACCGCTCGTTGAGGGCCGCTCGGCGGGGGTTGTTTCCGAAGCGGGCGTGCCGGGCGTCGCCGATCCCGGGGCTCTGGTCGTCGAGGCGTGCCACCGTCGCGGCATCCGCGTGGTGCCGCTCGTGGGGCCGTCGTCGATCATCCTCGCGGTGATGGCCTCGGGGCTCAACGGGCAGTCGTTCGCCTTCAACGGCTACCTGCCCGTCAAGCCGCCCGAACGGGTCCAGGCGATCCGCCGCTTCGAACGCCGTGCGCAGTCCGAACGCCAGTCGCAGCTCTTCATCGAGGCGCCTTACCGCAATGTGAAGCTGATGGAACAGCTCCTGCAAACCCTTGCCCCGAGACGCGCCTGACGCTGGCGATGGACATTACCGCTCCCGGCGAATATATCCGTACGCTCCCCGTGCGCGAGTGGCGGTCGTGTGCGGCTTTGCCGGAAATGAACAGGCACCCGGCGATTTTTTTATCATCGGGTAGGCATGGCCCGGCGGTTGGTATACAATTTGTTCGAATATAAGACGGAAAATCTGAAAAACACGAGATATGAAAAAGGAAAAAACTTATAATGAGGCTGTTGACGGTGACGAAGAGATTCGTTCCCGGTGAAGGTTACCCTTCGTGCGACGGCGAACCCTGTTGCCAATGTGTCAGACGATTCGCAGGACGGGACTGACACAATGGCAGACGCTGCCGAAGGCGGCGACAAGGCCGGAGCGGGATCGGATCTGACGGCGGCGCTGGCCGAGTGGCAGGATAAATTCATCCGCCTGCAGGCCGAATTCGATAATTACCGCAAGCGTACGCTCAAGGAGAAGATGGACTTGGTGCAGACCGGCGGTCGTGACGTGCTGCTGGCGATGCTCCCCGTGCGCGACGACGCAGCGTGCCGTCGATGCCATGCAGAAGAGCGACGACATCGAGGCGCTGCGTGCCGGCGTGACGCTTATTTCACAGAAATTTACCGATACGCTCCGTCAGAAAGGGGTCACCGAGATCGACGTCAAGGGCAGGGAGTTCGACGCCGACCTGTGCGAGGCGGTGGCTAAATTCGCTGCCGGAGAGGAAATGGGGTAAGGTCGTCGACATTGTCCAGACGGGTTATATGCTGGGCGACAAGGTGCTGCGTTTCGCAAAAGTTGTTGTAGGAGAATAATGCCATGGCAGAAAAGAGGGATTACTACGAAGTGCTGGGCGTCAGAAAAACGCTAACGCTGACGAAATAAAAGAAGGCTTACCGCAAGGCGGCCATCCAGTACCACCCCGATAAAACCCGGGTGACAAGGAGGCCGAAGAGAAATTCAAGGAGGCGGCCGAGGCCTACGACGTGTTGTCGAACCCCGAGAAACGTGCCCGTTACGATCAGTTCGGCCATGCCGGAATGAGCGGTGCCGCGGGTGGCGGGGCAGGCGGCTTCGGCGGGTTCAGCGGCGGCGGTTTCTCGATGGAGGATATCTTCTCGCAGTTCGGCGATATTTTCGGCGGACATTTCGGCGGCGGGTTCCGCTCGTCGTCGTCATCGGGCGGCGGGCGGCGCGTGAATCGGGGATCGGATATCCGCATCAAGGTCAGGCTGACCCTCGCAGAGATCGCCAACGGCGTCACCAAGAAACTCAAGATAAACAAGACTGTCGCCTGCGATAAGTGTGGCGGTACGGGGGCCAAGGACAGCAACTCCTACTCGACCTGTTCGACCTGCAACGGTACGGGTTATGTGACGCGTGTGGAGAACACCTTCTTCGGGCCGTATGCAGACGCAGGGGCGTCTGCCCCACGTGCGGCGGTACGGGCAAAGTCATCACCGCACCCTGCGACAAGTGCAAGGGCGAGGGAACCCTCCGCGGCCAGGAGGTCGTGGAGATCCGAATCCCGGCCGGCGTGGGCGAGGGGATGGTGCTCACCGTCACGGGCAAGGGCAATGCCGCCCGTCACGGAGGCGTAAACGGCGACCTGCAGGTCATGATCGAAGAGGAGTCCAATCCTGAACTGGTGCGTGACGGTAACGACCTGATCCACAACCTCAATATCACCGTCACGACAGCCCTGCTGGGCGGTACGGTCGAGGTGCCGACGGTCGACGGCCGTGCCAAGATCAAGATCGCCCCGGGAACGCATGCCGGCAAGGTGCTGCGCCTGGGCGGCAAGGGGTTGCCCGACGTCAACGGCTATGGCCGCGGCGACGAACTGGTCGTGGTCGACATCACGATCCCCTCGAAGCTCAGTGCCGAGGAGAAGCGGCTGGTCGAACAACTGGCGCAGCAGCCCGGTTTCCAGCATGCCGAATCGGTCAAGAACCAGAATATCTTCGAGCGGATGAAGAGTTTCTTCCGGTAGGGGAAGCAACGGTTTGCCTATGCGGCGGGATGTCGGGGGACTTTGCGGCCACGGCATTCCGCCGCCGTTCGCAGCGCCTCTTCCGCTGCGGTGCACGGAGGTTTGCGGGCGTATTCCCCGCCGCCTTTTCCGGGGCGGTTGCGGCTATTGTCGGCCTGTCTGAGGAGTGCTTCCTCTTCCGCACCGCTTGCCCCCCCCCTCTCTCCCTGCTGCGGGGCATCGGACGTCTGGCGCCGCATCCTCGGCAGGACTTTACGGGCGCCGCAGGCGGAAAAAAGGGTTTTGCAGGCAATAAAATTGCCGGAGAATTCGTATCTTTACCAAAAATAATTAGGAGGACACGCCATGTTAGGTTTCACCCCGTTCAAGAGACACGCCAACAAGTTCAACTACATACCGCGCTACTACGATCCCGAAAAGGAGGCGCGCGAGCAGCGCCGTGCCGAACTTCGCGGCGAAAGGGCCGGAAGACGGGGATCGTGAGTACCGTCCCGACAATATATCCGTACGCAGCGCGATGCCCGTGCCGCCCGCCGTTCCAAGGAGGATGACAAGGGGCGTATGCGCATCTGGAAGATGGTCGGTGCCGCAGTTATCGTCTTGCTGTTCATCTACATCCTTATCCGAAGCTCGCCGATGTGTTCCTGCGCGCCCGTACGGCGCCGGCACAGACCGAACCGCTGCCACCGAATCCGCCCGCGCAACGGCCTCGACCAGACGGGTATTTCCGACGTAGAGTGGCAGGAGCAGCCTATCACGGTGGTTCCCAACGATTATCAGGAATAAATGGCAGATAAGATCAGATTATTACCCGAAGTCGTCGCCAACCAGATTGCTGCGGGCGAGGTCGTCAACCGTCCCGCATCGGTGGTCAAGGAGATGATGGAGAACGCCATCGACGCCGGTGCCCGTACCGTGAAGGTCAACTTCCGTGACGGGGGCAAGGATTTGATCCAGATCGTCGACGACGGCTCGGGCATGTCGCCCATCGACGCGCGTATGGCCTTCGACCGCCATGCCACCAGCAAGATAACTTCCGTCGAAGACATCTACGCCCTCGATACGTTCGGGTTCCGCGGCGAGGCGCTCGCTTCGATCGCGGCCGTGGCGCAGGTCGAACTGCGCACGCGGCAGGAGGGGCGACGAAGTGGGTACCCAGACCGAGATCAACGGCGGCCAGTTCGCCGGGCAGACTCCCGTGATGATGTCCCGTGGGGGCGCAGTTCTTCGTGCGCAACCTCTTTTACAACGTGCCCGCCCGCCGTCGTTTCCTTGACAAGAGTACGACTTCGGCCGCACAGATCAAGGCCGAATTCCAGCGTGTTGCGCTGTGCAATCCCCATATCGCCTTCGAACTTTACGCCAACGACGCCCCGGTCATACGCTCTGTGCCACGTCGCTGGCGGGACGCATCGTCGACGTGGTGGGGCGTCACATCAAGCAGAACCTGCTGGAGGTCGAGGCCGACACTTCGATCGCCTGCATCGAGGGATATATCGGCCGTCCGGCTGCCGCCAAGCGGCGCAACGGCGAGCAGTACCTCTTCGTCAACGGACGTTATTTTCAAAAGTTCGTACCTCACGAGCGCCATCATGAAGGCCTATGAGAAGCTGATTCCCGAGAGCAGCTCGCCTTCCTATTTCCTCTACCTGACGATCGACCCCTCGCGCATCGACGTCAATGTCCACCCGCAGAAGACCGAGGTGAAGTTCGCCGACGAGGAGGCCGTGTGGCAGATCATCAACGCCGCCGTGCGCGAGACGCTGGCCAAGACGGGCGCCGTGCCGCTGATGGATTTCGACCGCGACGGCATCGTCGAGATCCCGGCATTGAGCAAAGGGGCCGTCTGCGAGCCCCGCGCCATGTCCAACGGCGACTACAATCCGTTCCGCGAGGAGTATATCGACCCCTACGGCACCTGATCCCAATGTCGATTTCACGGGCTTCGATGTCCCGTACGACGATCGCGGACAGACGCTTTCCGATACGGCCGGGACGGGCTTCGCCCCCCGCGCGCCGGTATGGGCGGCGGCAAGTCGGGGGGACAGTGCGTCCGGTGGCAGCCTGCCCGGCGGGCTGCGCAGCGCCGGCAGCGGATTTACCCTTCCGCAAACCCCGCCGGCGGGGGAGGATTCCATCCCTTCCTCGGCAGCCGACGGGTTCGAGGATTTCGTTTCGGGGAGCAGTTTCGAGGTGGAGTCCGGCGCCGGGTTCGGGACGAGTGCCCTGGAGTTCATCCCTTCCGGGGCTACGGCCGGGCAGCAGCGGCTGGCGGTAGAGGGGCGTCCGGAATTTACCGATCCGCTGCCGTTGGGCGGCGGGTACCTCGCCGCGCTGCTGGGCGGGAGGTTCGTCGTGGTGGACGTGCGGCGTGCCCGCGAGCGCATTCTTTATGAGGATTACCTGAAGATGCTCGGAAACGGGTCTTCCGTGAGCCAGCAACTGCTTTTTCCCGAGCGGCTGGTGTTGTCGGGCGACGAATATGCGCTGCTCGAGGAGAACGCCGTGGAATTCGCGTCGCTGGGATTCGACATCGACTTTGCGGGGGAGGGGACGATCGAGGTCAAGGGCACTCCGGCCGATATGCCGGCCGATGCCGTCGACCAGATGGTCTACGACCTGCTGCAAGCCTTTTCGACGCCCGTGTCGCTCGCGGATCAGCGCCGCGAGAAGATCGCCGCCGTCATGGCGCGCGGCGGGGCGAAAGGCATTCCCCGCAATATGTCGCGCGACGAAGCCGCCGTACTGCTCGCCCAGCTCGCCGCTACGGGCAATTTCAGTTTCTCGCCCTCGGGCAAAGCCATAACTGCAGAAATAACCCCCGAAGATATCCGTACCAAACTGGGATAATCCGGTGGAAAAACGTACTTTTGTAAAAATTTTTACGCAATGAACAGCTATTTTCAGACACCCCCGGTGGTGAAAAACCTGATAATCATCAATGCCCTGGTCTACATGGCTACGGCCCTGATCCAACCGGCACATAACGCCATCATGGAGTATTGCGCCCTGTGGCTGGGAGCGCCGTTGTTCCACACCTACCAGTTCGTCACCTATATGTTCGTGCATGCCAATTTCGAGCATATCTTCTTCAATATGTTCGCCTTGTGGATGTTCGGACGTACGTTGGAATACGAATTGGGGTCGAAGCGTTTCCTGACCTATTACATGGTTTGCGGCATCGGTGCGGCGCTGATCCAGTATTTCACGGCGCTGGCGTTCGGCGAGCTGCCCATGTCGCTGGTTGGTGCTTCGGGCGCGGTGATGGGGCTGCTGCTGGCGTTCGGCGTGATGCATCCCAATGCGGTCATCATGCTGCTGATTCCGCCGATCCCGATGAAGGCCAAATGGTTCGTCATCATCTACGGCGTCATCGAACTTTTCCTCGGCTGGCGCGGCGTAGGCAATGTGGCGCATTTCGCCCACGTGGGCGGTATGCTTTTGGGGTTTCCTGCTGCTTCATTGGTGGAAGCAGCGCGGCATAATCCGCTTCTGAGCCGATGTCCGGCGAATTCTATAAGAACGATTACGGCAGCCGGCGCGGGAGAAACCGCACCGCAGCCTGCTCATGTGGCTGCTCGACCTGGTGATGACGCTCCTGATCGTCGTTGTCGGGGCCGCGATGGCCGTCACCTATTTCGTCCCTTATGTGAACCCCGCCGGGGTCTGGTTCTTTCCCCTGCTGGGGCTTGCCGCCCCGGCGATCTACGTCGCTACGGTCATCCTGGCGCTCTACTGGGTCATCCGCTGGCGGCTGCTCCGCGCCGGGACGATGCTGGCGCTGGTCGTCATCGGCCTCTTCAAGGTTTCGCTCTTCTATAAGCCCGAATTCCGCCGCAGCTACGGCGAGGAGAGCTATGACCGCCGGGCTTTCAAGGTCATGACCTATAACGTGCGCAGTTTCTTCGGCGAAAGCGGAGCCAGCAATGTCGATGACATCGTGCGCCTGATCGGCGAATACGATCCCGATATCGTTTGCATGCAGGAGTTCAATGCCCGCCTGGCCGAGAAATCCGACGATTTCGCCCTGTTGGACGAGAAATACGAAAGCGCGGCCTTCGGCCGCACGCAGGCTCCCCGATTCGCTGTACGGGGCATCGCTTTTCATCCTGAGCAAATACCGTATCCTGCGCTCGAGGCATCGTCCTGACCCCAATACGTCGGTCTGGGCCGACCTGCTGATCGGTGACGATACGGTGCGCGTGTTCAACAACCACCTGCGTTCGACGGCGATCAAGGCGGCCGACAACGAATATATCACCAACCGCGATTTCATCTCCGACACGGCACGCGAAGTCAAGATCCGCGGCATCGTGAGCCGCCTGCGCGAGAACAGCATCCTGCGTGCCGCACAGGTCGACAGCATTGCCGATGTCATCGCCGACGCGCGTGCGCGGTGCATCGTCTGCGGCGATTTCAACGATACGCCGATGTCCTATGTCTACCGCACGATGGCCGGGGCTGAACGACGCTTTCAGCAAGAGCGGTTCGGGCTATTCGCATACTTTCCGCGGCTTCTTCAATACGCTGCGTATCGACTATGTCCTCTGCTCCGACAGTTTTCGACCCGGTTTCCACGAGGTGCCGCAGGTCGAATATTCGGATCACCTGCCCGTCGTGGTGCGTCTCCAAAAGAAATCTACTGAATAACTAATCCGATAAACTATGATTTTCGACTCTTTGAAGAACAGCGCGCTCTATTATCCGGTGAGCCCGCGTCTGGAAAAAGCCTTCGGCTTCATCGCTTCGACCGACTGGGAAACGATGGAGCCGGGGATCCATGAACTCGACGGCAAGGACATCTATGTCAACGTAATGGAACCAGAGCTGAAAAAACCGGCGGATGCCAAACTCGAAATACACGACGCCTATATCGACATCCAGGTGCTGATCCGCGGTGAGCAGGAGACCTTCGGGTGGAGCGAGCGTGCCGACCTGCGCAAGCCGCTGGGCGAATTCGATGCCGGGAAGGATATCCGTTTTCTTCGACGATGAGCCGCAGACCTTCTATACGCTGCGCCCGGGGCAGTTCACGATCTTCTTCCCCGAGGACGGCCATGCGCCGATGATCGGCGAGGGCAATGTACGCAAGATCATTGTGAAGGTTCGCAACGGCGGGCCGGATTACGGATGCGCCGAGAGGCGGTTCCCTGCGGAACCGCCTCTCGTTTTGCCGTTATGCTGCGTCGGGTTTTTGGGATGGGGAGCCGCATCGCGGGGTAGGTGTAGCAGGCGGTGCAGGCGACAAAGGACAATCCCCGAAGCAGAAGCTCCGGGGATTGTGTCGTTATGCCTGTGCCGTAAGAGTATTATTTTCCGATGCCGTAGTAGCGCAGCCCGGCGTTGAGCACCTCTTCCTTGTCGAAGATGTTGCGGCCGTCGACCAGGATGTTGTCGCGCATGAGCGTGAGCAATTGCGGCCAGTCGGGCATCCGGAACTGTTTCCACTCCGTGACGAGCGCGATGGCATCGGCACCCTCCGCGGCTTCGTACATCGAACCTGCGTAATGCACCCCCTTCGTCGCCGATCCTGCGGCGGGCTTCCTCCATCGCCACGGGGTCGTAGACCCGAACCGTGGCGCCCGCCTTACGCAACAGGTCGATCACCACCAGTGCCGGCGCTTCGCGCATGTCGTCCGTTTCGGGCTTGAATGCAAGGCCCCATATCGCGATGGTTTTCCCGCGCAGGTCGCCCAGCGCCCGTTGCAGTTTGCCGAACAGGATGGATTTCTGCCCTTCGTTGACCCGTTCCACCGCCTCGATGACCTGCATCGTATAACCGTGTTCCTGGGCCGTACGGGCCAGGGGCTTTCACGTCTTTCGGGAAACACGACCCGCCGTAGCCGCAGCCGGGGTAGAGGAACTTGTTGCCGATGCGGGCGTCGGAGCCGATGCCCTTTTGCGCACCATTTCGACGTTCGCCCCTACCAGGTCGCAGAGGTTGGCGATCTCGTTCATAAACGAAATGCGGGTCGCCAGCATGGCGTTGGCCGCGTATTTGGTCATCTCGGCCGAGGGGATGTCCATGAACAGCACCCGGAAATTGTTGATCAGGAACGGACGGTACAGGCGGGTCATCAGCTTGCGCGCCCGTTCGCTGTCGACGCCCACGACCACGCGGTCGGGCGACATGAAATCCTTGATCGCCGCACCTTCCTTCAGGAATTCGGGGTTCGAGGCCACGTCGAACGGGATCTTGCAGCCGCGTTTGTCTATCTCTTCCCGGATCACGGCCTTGACCTTCTGCGCCGTACCGACGGGTACGGTGCTTTTGGTGACGAGCACCGTATACTTCTTGATGTTGCGGCCGAACGCACGGGCGACTTCGAGCACGTATTTCAGGTCTGCCGAACCGTCCTCGTCGGGCGGGGTTCCGACGGCCGAGAAGACTACTTCCACCTTGTCCAGGCAGTCCGTCAACTCGGTCGTGAAGTGCAGGCGCCCCTCCTCGACATTGCGTTTGACGAGTTCTTCGAGCCCCGGCTCGTAAATCGGGATGAGGCCGTTGTTCAGGGCGTCGATCTTTTTTTTCCTGTCGACGTCGACGCACGTAATATCGAGTCCCATTTCTGCGAAACAGGCACCCGATACGAGTCCTACGTAACCCGTTCCCACGATTGCAATTTTCATCATATTATGTCCTTTCAAGTTTTTGGTTGGTTTAGCGGTGCATGCACCCGGCGATCCGCGCTGCGAGCGCGTGGCATGCCTCGTGCCATGCCGGCGAGAAACCCCTGCTTCATTTCCACGGGTTCGCAGATCGCCTTCCACTTCATCTTCTGTGCGAATTCGCCCAGGCAGCGTACGGCGGCACTCGCCCAGCAGAAGGAGCCGAACCAGCCGAAGTTGCGCTGCGGGACGCAGCGTGCCGCGATCAGGTCGAGCAGGCGGGCCACGGGCGGATAGAGCCCTCCGTTATAGGTCGGGCCGCCCACGATGAGCGTGTCGTAACGGAACACGTCGCGCAGGGACGACCGATTCATCGGCGTAGGGACATGTTGTGGACGAAGATCGGGCCCACACCTTCGGCGGCCAGTTCGCGGGCTATGCGCTCGGCCATCTGCTCCGTATTGCCGTACATCGAGCCGTAGGCGATCACCACGCCCGGTTCGCCTTCGTAGCGGCTCAGACGGTCGTAGACGTCCATCACCTGCGGGATCTCGCGCTGCCATACGGGGCCGTGGGTCGAGCAAATGGTCGTGGGGTTCAGGCCTCGTACCTTCGCGAGCGCCTTTTTGCACAGGCACGCCGTATTTGCCGACGATGCAGGCGTAGTAGCGGCGCATTTCGTCCCAGTAGCGCGACGGGTCTACCTGCGAGTCGGTGATGCCGCCGTCGATGGCGCCGAACGCGTGCCGAAGGCATCGCCCGAAAGAGCGTGCCGGCCTCGGCACACCATGTCACCATCGTTTCGGGCCAGTGTACCATCGGCGCCATGTAGAACGAGAGCGTTTTCGAGCCGAGCGATATGCTGTCGCCCTCCTTGACTTCGAGCGTCCCGGTGTCGATGCCGTAGAATCCCTGGAGCATCTGCAGCGTCTTGGCGTTGCCCACGATTTGGATGTCGGGGTAGAGCATGCGCAGTGCGCGCACGGACGACGAGTGGTCGGGTTCCATGTGGTTGATGACCAGGTAGTCGATCTTGCGGTCGCCGATGGCCTCGCGGATGTTCTCTGTCAGACGGCTGCCGAAGCCCTCTTCGACCGTATCTATCAGTTGCGACCTTCTCGTCGGCGACCAGATAGGCATTGTATGAAACCCCCTGCGGGAGCGACCAGAGACCTTCGAAACGGGTGGTTGTGCGATCGTTGACCCCGACGTAATGGATGCCGGGCAAAATTTCGGTGATATTCATGGTGCGTGGCGTATTTGTTTCAAAGATAGTGAAAAATGTGCCAAAGTGGGCGGCGCGTGCCTTCCTGCTTGCCGGATTTTTCTCTATCGTCGGATATTAAAAATTTGCGTAAAGATAACCGTTTTTTCGGATATGCGTGAAATCTGTTTCCGAAAAAAAAGCGATTCCCGCATGATGCGGTGGCTGGGCAGCTGGTTTTCCGGCCTGCGGGGTGCCTGTGGCGTTGACCGGGGGGCTTGCCGTTTGCGCATGGCGAACCCGCACTGCGGCATCGGGGGACAGGCGTAAAAAAGCCTTCGGCAAGTGCCGAAGGCTTTGGAAATATTACAAGCCGGGGCTTAGAGCAACCGGAAGAAATCCGAGCGTACGCCCTGCATGCTCACCGCGTCGTTCTTTACCGACTCCGGAATCGTCGCACGAGTGTATACGCACACGTCGCCGGTGTCGGCCGTGCTGGTCAGCGTGATGGTGTTGGACGATTCGTCTGCCGTGACCGTGTACGAGCTTCCCCAGGGAGTGTTGTCGCTGTAATTTCCCGAAAAGTACATCGCCGTTGAGCAAGTAGCTGCCCGTGTATTTCTGGTACCTTACGGATTCGACCTTCTGGTAGATGGTGAACGACCACTCCGTCGAATGCGATGTAGGCGTCGAACACCTGCGGAGCCTGGCCTGTCCATGAGGTCAGGCGCCATTCTCCGACGAGTTGCTTGGCCAACGGCGTGTTTGTTATCTTTCTTGTCGTCGTCGCACCCTGCGAACAGGCTCATGCCGAGTATGGCAAAGAGAATATAGATAGTCTTTCTCATGATCTTTTTGCTGTTATCGTAATTCGTATTATAACCAACCTCCGTTCCCGGCCTGTACGCCGCGGGCGATGATGGCGAACTCGCCTTGGTGATCGTCATGCCGCCCATCACGGTACCTGTACCGCCTTGTTGTCGCCGCCGCCGATTGCCGTAACCGTAATCTTCGCTACGCCGGACTTGGTGCACTTGATCTTCAGTTTGCCGTAGGCCATCGTGGGAGCAAGTTTCGATCCCCAATTTGGCCATGTCGGCTGCGGACATCGAAACACCGGTGTAGGTGAGGTTCGTTGCGCTGCCACCGAAGAACTGCGTCAGGGGAACGAGTTCTTCAGCCCCTACGCCGACCTTGAGGCACGGCGTGCCTTCGATCTGCATCAGCAGTTGATAAGCGTCTACTGCGCCCGTACCCAACTGCTTGCGGTAGTTTTCGAGGTACATCGTGCCGTTCGACTCCTTTGTGCCGTCGAGATACCGTTCCATGTCGTTCACCGAAGTGAGGAGCATGCTGATGAATTCGTTGCGGGTGTAGTGCTTGCCTTGTTTCAGCGCATAGGAGAGTCCGAGTGCTGCCACGCCCGACACGTGCGGGCAGGCCATCGAGGTTCCCTGCATGTATCCGTAGTCCGAACCGTCGTTTACCTCCGAAGGCATCGTCGACAGTACCGTCGCGGTCATGTTGCTTGCGATGTAAGCGTCGCCGCCCGGTGCCGAAATGTTACAGCCGGGGCCGTAGTTGGTATAGCTGGCCGGCAGGAAGTCGGGCGAAAACGAGGTTACCGAAATATAATCGCGGAACGCCCCGGGGTAACCGGCACGGTTGAGTGCGTCGTTGCCGGCCGAGAAGACAACGATTCCTCCGTCGATCGCGTCGCAGTTCGACGTGGCGATGAAATAGGCGAGAGCGTCGTGTTCGGCCTTGGCACTCGAGGCATACTGGTTGTCGGAGGTGTATCCGCCGCCCTTGATACCCATCGAGCACTGGATGATCGAAGCACCGTTGTCGGCGGCGTATTTGAATGCCCTTGCCATGACGGCGGTCGTACCGAGCCGGCTGCAGTGCCGGACAGGGCCTGGCACGACATGATCCGTACACCGTCGTTGTTGCCCGAGACCGCCCGCTACTCCGCAGACACCGATGCCGTTGTTGTTGATTGCGGCTACCGTGCCGGCGGTGTGCGTTCCGTGGCCGGAGTCGCCTTCGCCCTTGTCATCGACCACATCCCAGGAGATGGGGCCGTTCGTAACGAAATTGTACCCGTAATAATCATCCACGTATCCGTTGCCGTCGTCATCGACGCTCGTGGTTCCGGTCATCTCCCTGGTGTTGACCCACATGTTCGCAGCCAGGTCGGGGTGCGTATATTTCACGCCTTCGTCGACTACGGCTACGATGATCTTGGGGTCTCCGGCCGTGAGTTTCAGGCATCTTCCACGTTGATGTCCGCACCTTCGCGCGCGGTCTGTGCCACGGCCTTGTCGCCTTTGTTGATATAGTGCCACTGGCGCTTCAATTCCGGGTCGTTGAACGGCCATACGATCGAACGTGTGTCTGCCGACATGGCGGGCGCATCCGAACGGAGCGGGGTCGCCTTGCCGTCCCACATCTTTTCGAGTTTCGTGTTGAACTGGATGTTCGCTACTTCGGCAACGGCCGACAGTTTCTGTGCGGCGAGATCCAGGTCGACTTCGGTGTCGAACTTTGCAATTCGTACCACCTGTGCAGGCCGGCCGCACGTGTGCGCTCCTCGTTGCGTGTGTCTACCGGGAACAGGCGGTTCAGGGAGCTGACGTTCAGCTCCGAAAGTATTTCATCCACGGAGACGATACCCGCGCGGGTAGCGACCGACCGTGTCTTGGCGGCGGCTTCGGCGGCCTGTTCGAGGCTGCCGATGGCTGCGTCGTCGAAATAGACGAGCAGGCTTCCGGCCTCGGCATTGACCGAGGTGTTGACGATCTTATGCGATGCGGCGGTGTTTTGCGAACCGCCGTCGCTACCTTCGGTCATAAGGTCGGACGTACAGCTCGCCAGCAGAAGCGCTGCAATGAGTAGTAATTTTTTATCAATCATAATCCGAGTTATTTTTTTTGAGGGTCTCCCTCCCCGATGGAAGGGGAGACCGCTCTTGATCACTAATTGGGTGAACGACTGAAATTATTTAGCCATTTTTTTCAGGGGCATTTTCTCCATGCCTCCGCTTTGCAGGCTGTTTGCCCGGGGTACAAAACCTTCGGAGAATGAACTCATCGCGGGAGTTGCGATCCGAACGGACACCTCACCTTCGAGCGGGTTCGCGCCGCGGTTGACGAGGCTTGCCGAACAATTCGTCGATCAGGGCGTGGGCACGTTCGCGGCCGCGCAGTTCGACGTAGTTCGAGGGTTGATGGAATTTCCTTCGAGAGGGTCAGCATCTTATCCGAAGCAACCTTGCGCGGCGCAGCTGCTCCCGTGTTGCCACCGGTCGCCGGTACCATCAGCGGGGAGGTATAGCTTTCCCAGTTGCCGATCGAGTTCGTATAGTTGGCATCCGTGTACGCCCTGACCAATATGGTGTCGAAATTATACTTGTCTGAGAAGTCGGGGCTACAAATCAGGGCGAGGTACCCGTCTTCCGTGACACCTCCGACCATCATGCCGTCGATTGTGTCCGCACCCATGCTCGTTTCTTTGTCCAGAATGTAATACTTTGAGATAGAGCGTCGCTCCCTGGTACGGAATGGTGCCCATGGGCTGCCCTTTCAGAACATAGATGATCCCGTTGTACCACTCCCAGACAACCGTGTCTTCGTTATTGGCTCCGAGCGAGAGGCCCGCAACATTGATTGCATCCAGATTGCTGGTATCGTCGGTCTCGTTTTCCGAGAATACGACCTGGCCGATCTTCGAGCGATTCGTTTTGCCAGGAGCCGTCATTGTTTATGCCCCACAGATCCCATGTTTTTGAAGAGCTGGGCTTTTATTAGAGAAGGTATAAAAAGATCGTCAATGGTATATTTACGCTGCAGCGGATCTGCCTTGCCGGCAGTAGTCTGTTCTACGGCGAACAGTTTGCCGTTGTAACCGTTGTCGGCGTATACCAGCAGTGTGTAGCTCGTACCCTTTGACAGCCCAACATAGAAAGGAGCGTAGCCCGTATCGTTGATCTTTTCGAGCTGTTCGGCGGTCAATGCCTTGCCGGATGCCTTGACACCGGCGATCAGCTGCGATTCGTTCATGCCCTGGGTCGAAGCCGTCGTGAACAGGCCGATGTAGCCCGATGCGATCTCCTCGCCGAACAGGATCCCCTTTGATCGAGTTTTCGGGGTGTGGCCTTCAGACTCTTTCTCCCACGTAAGCTCTGTGCGGACGCTCATCACGACGGGTTTTCCTCCCCGGCCTTGACGTAACCGAACGATACGTACCCGTATTTCTGGAGGTTGCCTTTCTCGTCATAAGAGTTGCCGACGATGGTGTCAGATACCGGTCTTTTTCCATGACGGCGGTGATCGTACCCGAAGCCGTGATCTCCTCGCTCGGGGTCGTACCTGCGTCGATATCTCCCGATTTGGCCGCAGCGAGCGACTCGCTGAGCGCACCCTCGAAGAAGGCATATTTCACCTTGTCGACGTCGCTGCCGAGCGTAGCCGTGATGGCGACCTTGCCGTCTGCGGGCGCCGACTTCTCGAAGGCTACCGAGTAATCGTAGCTTACTGCACCCGGGAATAACAGGCGGGTCATTTCGGTATTGGCCTTGAAGTAGCTGGTCGCTTCCCATAGCGAAGGTGTCGTCAGAAGGATCGCCTTCGGCGGGAAGGTGAGGACACCGTTTTCCAGCGTGCCGTACATCGTGGCCGACGCCATGCCGGGATAATTCTCCTGGCAGAACAGAAACGATCACGAATGCGCCGTTGTCTTCGTAACCGACGTCGTTGATCTCAAAACCAGTCGGCTGTACCGGGAACCATACTTTTTCGGGATCCCGCGCGTCGATGATGGTATAGGTCGGAACGGAGGGAACGTTGGAATACCTTACCCGACGATTTTGGCCATGTAGGCTTCGTCATAAATATCGCTTGATACGGTAGTAACCCTTCATGTCGGCACGTTCGTAAATCTCGACTTCCTTTTCTGCATTGAGGGACACCGTTTTCCTTTATGTTGGAGCCATTATCGCCGTGAAAGAAATCGTCGCGCCACGTGCCTTTGGTTTCACCGTTGGGGCCCTTCACGAGATCCCACTGGACGCGGGTGACGCTGAAATCGAGCCCGTTGGAATATTCTCCGTAAAGCAGTGCGTATTTCTTGTCCTTCACCACGATGGAGCAATCGTAGGTCTTACCGACCTCAGCTCCGGGGAAGTCCACCGAGAAACGTGGTTGCTTCCTGTCCGGCCTCGAATTTGATTTCCGAGACCGTGAAAAGCCCGTCCTGGGTGCTGCTGACTTCCACAGGCACGGTGATCGCATCGTTGTAGTTCTTGCGCATGGCCGTGAAGGTCAGGGGTCGTAGGCTCCGCCGGATCGAGCTCTTGGTCGCCGGCATTTTCCTGCGAGGGAAAAATAAACGCCGTAGCACTCCGTGTCTTCGCCTTCGCCGGGAGTATACTTAATGTCGTCCGAGCAACTTGCGAGCACGAATGTCGCTGTGAGCGCGTACAATATATATTTGATTGTTTTCATACTATTCGGTCTTTGGTATTAAAAAGCAAATTTTGCATATTGCCGTTACTTATCCGTCCAAGGTGTTATCTTGCCCGAGGGGTCGGGGTTGTTGACTACGGCGGGGTTGTTCTGGATTTCACCACGGGGAATGACAAAATTCCAGTGGGGAGCGCGGCCGTCGGTGTTCAAACGATAATCGGAAGGAGAATTGGTACCCTTGTAGCCGCGGGTCATGGACATATCCAGACGTTTCAGGTCGAACATGATGATACCCTCGCCCCAGAACTCGATGCGTTTTTGGAGGATCAGCTCCTCGATGAAACTCTTGAGTGTCGGCGTGCGTTCGCTACAATCGTACGAGCCGTCGGTGAAACGGTACTTCATGAATTCGTTAAGCAGTTCACGGGCGGCGACGATATTGCTTTGCGCCGTAGCTTCCGCTTCGATAAGGTACACCTCCTCGACGCGCATGCAGGGAATATCCGTAGCTCCGCCGACTTTGAAGTCGGTATAGTTGCCCTGGGCGGGACGGAACTTGATATTGACATAGTCTTTCAGCGTTGCGAAGTATGCACTGCCGTTGGGGCGGCAACTCTTGTACGCGTAGAAATTGCGGTCGGGATCGAGCCACGAATGCTTGCGGAAATCCTTGTTGTCGATCTTGTTGTAGAGGGCCTTGTCAATGGCACGGCCTACCTGGTGTCCGTATCCCCACGACTCCTCGTTACCGATGTGGGCCTGGAAGTTCAGCAGGTTGGAAACGTTGTCGCTGGTGATCGGCAGGCCCCAGATCCACGATTTGTTTGCCGTCGCACTATTGAAACCGGTCGTCGGATCCTCTCCACTGTGCCTGGGTCAGGGGGTGTGCAACCGCTCGTGGTGATGGCTTTGCGGGCATACTCTGCGGCCTTCTTGTAAGCATCGGGATTGTTGTCGGCAGTACCGCGTTCCAGATAAGCACGTGCCTGGAGCCCATAGACCATAGCCAAACTGGGCGTGTAGGGATCTGTCGCCGAGTAATCGGAAAGGTATGTCGCCGCCTTTTTTTCGAGGTCGGGGAAGATCACTTTCTCGTAGACGTCGGCTGCCGACGCACGGGGATTGGACTTAGCTTCGGCCTCGGTCGTGGTCTCAGTTACGATCGGTACGGCAAGGCCGAGCACTCCGTCTGCGGACGTGTATTTATTCTCCTTGAACTCATAGAGACGTACCAGGTCGAGGTAGAACGAAGCCCGGTAAGCATAAGCGAAGCCGAGGATATGCTTGGTTGCGGTCGTGAGAGCTTCCGGGTCGATGGTGCTGATGATGTCGTTGGTCGACTTGATCCAAGTGAAAATAGTTTGTTCCAGGTCAGGAGATTGGCCGCGTAGTTCTCTGCGAGCATCGTTGGCGCCCCACTGGCTGAACCAGTCGTAGCCCGTATCGCCCGTTATGGCCATGTCGCCTGCTGCTGAATCGGTCGCGAGGTGGATGACCGGGAGGGAGAAATTCCAGTGCATATTGCCGTAGTCGGTAAAGCGACTTAACCTGGATAAGCGCCGTGGGGATACCTTTCACCATCGCTTCGAGGGCCGAGGCGGAACCTGCGAGCTGGTCGGATGTGGCCCTGTCGGTCGGGAATGTTTCCTTGATGCACCCGCTAAGCAGTGCAGCCGAAGCAAGGGCTGCTATAGATATTTTCAGTATATTTTTCATATCCGAATAATTAGCTGGTTATGGATTAGAATTGGATATTGATACCGCCCGAGATGGTGCGTATCGGAGAATAGGTTGCGTAATTCGAGGTTCCCAGAACGCCCTGGTTGTCCGTATTGTCTGCGTAGCGCGGATCCAGTCCCTTACGCTTGGACCAATAGAATACGTTTTCGCAGGCGAGGTAGATACGCATCTTGCCGACTCCGAATTTCTGGGTGAACTTCGACGGCAGTGTATAGCCGAAGTTGATGTTCTGCAGGGTCAGGTAGCTTGCGTCGATCAGGAAACGGTCGGAGGTATCCGTCGTGTTCGAATCGCCGTACTGCATACGCGGAATGTTCGAGTTCGGATTCTCCGGTGTCCATGCGTTGAGTATGTCCTTGTGCCAGTTCACGCCGATGCTGCCGGTCGAGGTCGGCGTGCTCATCGCTGCGGCATACCCCGAGTCGTAGATCTTGCCGCCGATCTGATAGTTGAAGTTGATGCCGAAATCGAACCCGAAGAACGAAACGCTCGTGCCGAAGCCGCCGTAAAGGTCGGGGATCGCATTGCCGCAGAGGTAATCGCTACCTTCCGAATAGGCTGTGGTGGTCGTTCGTTCACCCGTCGGCTTCCCGTCCTTGTCCGTTACATCCTTATACCACATGGAACGTCCGTCCTCCGAGACGCCGGCGTATTTCTTCATATAGAAGGTATACAGCGGCAGCCCTTGGCCGTAGAAGAAGCTACTGCCGGCGTAGCCGTAATAACCTTCCACCTCTTTGGTGCGGCGTTCGGGAGGCAATGAAATGATCTTGTTCTTGAGGTGCGTCAGGTTGACGTTGATGTCCCACTGCACGTTTTTGCTGCGGATCGGGGTGAAGTTCAGGTCGACCTCGATACCTTTGTTGGACATGTCGCCGACGTTGGCATAGTAGGAAGAGTAACCCAGCGACGGTGCCGTGGGAATGCCATCAGCATGTCGGTCGTCTTGCGGTTGAAGTACTCGATGCTACCCGATATGCGGTTCTGGAGCACGCCGAATTCGATACCGGCGTTGAAGTTGGTATTGGTCTCCCAGGTGATGTTGGGGATTACCTTTCTCCAGGAATGCCACGGACATCTCTCCATTCGACGAAGCGAGCCGGTAGGTATCCACATAACGGTAGTCACCGATCTTGTCGTTACCCTGCGAACCGATCGATGCCTTGACCTTCAGCATGTCGAGCCAGCCGTGCGTCCCGGACATGAAATTCTCCTTGGTTTACGATCCATGCGGCACCTACCGACCAGAAGTTGCCCCCAGCGGTGCGAGGGATGGAAGCGCGACGAGGCATCGCGGCGGTACGAAGCCGAAAGAAATATTTACCGTCGTAATCGTACTGCGCGCGGCCGAAATAGCCTTCATTATTATAGGTGATGACATACGAGGTTGCGCTCTGCTTGTCGATTACCGCACCGGCCAGTTCGTCGTTGTCGGGCGAGAACATGTTGGCCGTGCTGCCGTAAAAGCAGGTACTGCCTGCGCTGGTAGTATTCATGGCCGAGCATTACATTGACATTGTGCTTGCCGATGACTTTGGTGTAGTTGAGGATCTGCTGAAGGTTGTGCGAGAAATCACGCGTATGGTATTTGCCTATGATACCGTTCTCATCGGCGAACTGTCCGAAATAGGGGTTCTGTACGGTCGTCCGGCGGGGTCTCGTCGAGCGAAACACCCTACATTGAAAGTGAATTTGAAATCCTTCAGGAACAATATGTCGAAGAATCCCGTGCCGTTGAAGGCATTGCCTTCCGAACGGTCGGTGTTCAGGGCGGGAACTTCCGCCAGACCGTTCGCGTTCGGCAGCAGGGGACGGGTCAAACCGGCGTTCATTCCGTCTCCGTAGTCGTACATCGTGATGCCGGCGTCGTTCTTCATGATATTTCCCTGCCCGTCACGGACGTAGAGGGGATAGATGGGGGCTACGGACGAGGTGAAGGCGAAGAGGTTGGCCGAAGAGTTTCCCTGCCCGTCCGCGCTCAGCGAATTGTCCAGGTGAAGTTGGCGTAACCGGCGTTGGCACCCGACCTTCAGCCATTTTTTGGCCTGGTAATCGGCTTTCAGACGGGCGGTGCTGCGTTCCATATTCGAGTTTTTCGGTGATACCTTCCTTCGTTATTCGGAGGTAGCCGAACGAGGCGTAGAACGTACTGCGATCCCGTGGCGCCCGATACGCTCACGTTGTACTCCTGACGCATCGAAGAGCGGAAAGCAATATCTTCCCAGTCGTCGGGGGTAAGCAGGTAGTCCTGTCCGTTATAAACGACCCGGTTGCCCAGCGTAGCATTGGGATTGAGTTTCCCGTTTGTGCCGATAACCGACTGGCCGTCGGGCACGCTGTAAACCATGTAGCCCAGACCGCCGTCGTTTTTCGAAGCGGCGAGGTTCTTATTGGCCATGGCGTGTGCGGCGCTCTCGCTCATACCCTGCGAGCGGTAGTAGCTGTTCAGGGCCGTGTAGTATGTTTCATAATACTGGGCCGGGTTTTTGTTATGTAGTCGTATGACTGCATCGCGCGCGAGTTCACACCCCACTTGGCATCTACCGTGACGGTGGCTTCCTGTCCACGGGCCTTTTTGGTCGTGACCATGATGACACCGTTGGCACCACGCGCACCGTAAAGGGCGTTGGATGCTGCGTCGCTTCCAGAACGGTCATCGACTCGATGTCGTTGGGGTTCAGGTTGTTCAGGTCTCCTTCGTAGGGAGTTCGTCCACGAGAAATAAACCAGTAAGCATCGACAATGGCGCCTCCGTACTGCGGATCACCACCACGCAGCGAGTATTCTTTTCTCAATGACGGCTTCGAGACGGGTCAGCGCCTTCTTTCGTGACGGTCCCACTGAGCTGGTAAGCGTGAGACGCGGTTCGAACGGTCATCGGGAGTCATGTCCGTCTCTTCCGTTACGGTGGTCAGGTTTGCCCCGACCATTCGCACTCAACCTTCGGACCATTGGAGGATATGCCATTTCAGTGATCTTTCAGATAGGTCTTGTCTCCCTCCTGCTTTGCTGTGATCGTACCGGTGACACCTTCACCGATCTTTGGCGTTGTCCTAATGTCTGGTAGAGTGTGTAGTCGAACAGGCGAATCTTCGTGCCGCGGGCTGACCCAGCACCAATTGGGAAAGGCTCCACGGAACCCTCTCTTGAGCTGCGAATCCGTCAGACTGACCGGAAACCGCGTATTGCTCCCCTCCATGAAGTCGGCAGGAGCTGGCGTCCACCATGCCGAAACGTCACGATGTTGGAAGACCCCTTCTGTAGTTGAATACCTTTGGCAAGAGCGGCCTCTTTTCGGGCGTCTCGTCTTTGGTCACCTTTTGATGTAGTTCCGGCTTGCGTATCCGAACGTAAAGGCTCCGTGTAGGCGGGCGCGCAGGTGGTTGTCACCCTCCTCGGCCGATTGCGTCAGCCCGTTGTTCGAAGCCTTTGATGGTCATGAACCCGTCGTTCCCCGGTATTCCTGAAGCGCGCCACTTGACCGAAACCCGTGCAGGATCCACCGCTCGAGATCGAATGTCGTCCGTGACGTCTTCACCAATTGACGGGCGGCGGTAGGTCCGTCCTTGTCATCGTCGTCGGAGCAGGAAGCGAGGCTTCCGGCTGCAGCAAACTGTCCATGTCAAGA
>VOFK01003158.1_pt1 | contig 31887 bp, 24 predicted proteins | sample 5384121 | NCBI WGS metagenome assembly VOFK01 (sample SAMN12384730, study PRJNA508395) | human gut metagenome | isolation source: healthy gut J | host: Homo sapiens | reverse complement strand
TAAATCACCGGAAATTCTAATAATAGACGAACCGACAGCTTCTATGGACAAAGTAAATGAAATGCAAGTTTTAAGCCTCCTGCAAAGACTGAAAAATAGAATGGCCATATTAATGATTACCCATAAGCCGGAAATTGCCCGAATGACAGATTGCATATACGTTCTGGACAAAAACACTTTCTTGCAACACGGAGATCATCATACCTTAATGCAATCTACTAATTTGTATAGTAGAGCATATGAAGCGTTGTTTTATGGAACAACACAGTAATAGGGAGAAATTTAGTACCATTAAAAACTAAAACGTATGCCAGAATTCCAGACCCATTCCCAGCGTTTATAAATAATGTTATACTGATATTCAATTCCGGTTTTTTAACTGTAACTTTCTATTAATATTATAAGAAAAGCCTGTGCCGATATAATATTGAGTAGCCGTAGTCGGCAATACTACAGTCCGTTTTTTATCAATGGTATAACCGCTATAAATATGATACTCTAAGCGATTTGTAAGCCCTACGTGGGTATCAGTATGTCGTTTTATCAATACCCGGGAATCTCCTGTATCCAACTGAGAGTTTATAAATAACTGCTTATTGCTAAACAGATGGATTTTCATTGAGAGTGAATCTTGCCATATATTTAATCCATTAATTTTAAAAGTCGATTTGGGATATTTCCCTGTAAAAATATCAGGTTTGTACATTTGAAAATCTTCAATAGGCAAAATTGCAGAGTGAGAATTTAGCAGACGCTTTTCAGGAAGGAACGCTTTGCCAAGTTCATTTAATGCCTCTTTGTTTATTTGGATTTCAGTTTTTCCTTCCAACATTTTCTTTAATTTCAAAGAATCATTTGGTGTCCACACATCTTGTCCCTGCATAACCAAAGGCAGAAATAAAAGAGATATGACGAGTAATATGAGTTTCATTAAATCCTATCAAAAGCTGAAATCTATTAATAATCCGTTATATTTCTTATCCTTTACACTATGAGTGGATAAGTTTCTCTAAAACGTTATAATTATAACGTGAACATTCAATATATCCCCTACATACTTTCTTGATATTTAATATAAATAAACCCAAATTCACAAGAGTTTACCGTTAAAACCATTCAAAACATGTAGTAAACTTATCAATCCTATAGGCATCTACTCATCATACCCACTCCACTCTTCGTCAATAGGTATATGTTTTTCTCCCTTTTTTTAAACTCATCCATATATAGCCTGCTTTACATTAGAATTTCAAAGTCTAGAATTCCTCCGTTTTTGAAAAGTCCTATTATTTTCCAAACCATTAAGGGATTAGGTCTTTATGCGAATAAACTTCTATTTTAGCCTTTTTCTATCTGAAGTAATGATATTACTGGATATAGTTTTTTGTACAACGAAAAAAAAATAATTGACCAAATCGATCTCTTTTTTGAGAAATCTGTTGCCACTGAAGAAACAGTTCGGCTTATTGGGAACCCGCCTTTTATTTGCAAATCGTTTTTCAAAAATAGTCTTTAAATTTTCTTTACGTGAGAAAATAGGTATCTGCCATGGCGATTTCTTGATATCGAACAGCAACATATCGTTGGAATAACCACCCACGGTTCAATACTGGGAACCTCTATTTTTAGAGTATTTATTGTTTTCTGATAATGTAGATATAATTTATCTGTAAAATTAACCTATCTAGGCTTTTTCTCCAATACCGACAATAAGGTATTTTTGTTCAGGTATACGCTCCTTCTTTTATTTCATGCCGACTCCGGAGTTCTATATCTTGGAACGGTTGGCAGCGGAATATGCCGTTAAACCATTCCGTTTTCGTTAAACGAAAACACAACTTGCTGTCCCCTCTACGGGGACAACGTTTTTAAGTAGAACTGTAGACTGCTCCACTTGGTGCTTTCTTTTCAAGGTTTTTCTGATGTGTGTCCGTACTTTTCAATAGATGGTGCAGTTTTGTCGAGAGCTTGATGCCGAAAATAGACTGAAATAGCTGGAAATAATTCTGATTCTGTAGATAATAAGCTGTAATCTAACTGATATTTGGATAATTATGTAATTAAGATAAACAGATATTTGTGTATTCAGGTATTTGGATTATTGTGTAATTGGATAAATAGATATTTGTGTATTTAGATATTTGGATAATTATGTAATTAGATAAACAGATATTTGTGTATTCAGGTATTTGGATTATTGTGTAATTGGATAAACAGATATTTGTGTATTTAGATATTTGGATAATTGTGTAATTGGATTTATTAATGGACAGTTCATTTTAGTAAACTACTATGATGGGCAACTTTGTTTTACTACTGATGGAATGAATTGGACTACAAAAAAGCCGATATCAAGTTCATATTTTTATGATATTGCTTATGGAAATGGGAAATATGTAGTAGTCGGTTATCAAAGTTATATCGCTGTTTTAACGAATGATTTCAAAGTTGAATCATACAAATGGATTAAAGATACTATTGATGACTGCTGGAAAAGTATAATATTGGGCAACGGAAAATTTGCGGTTGTCGGTGATAGATACGGTAGGACTAGTTCATCGGCTGATGGTATAAACTGGACACCAGTAAAACAAGAAAGTGGTATTGGAGTCACATATGGCAATGGAAAATATGTTTCAGTTGGTAATGGAAGTATTTCAGTATCAGCTGATGGAGAATATTGGAAGCGCGCAACGATACAAAATGGTAGTAGTTATAATTGAACTTCTGTTACTTATAAGAACGGGAAGTTTATAGTGGTAGGTCATGAATATGTTAGTTATAACAATTACATGGGTTATACTATAATATCTGCGGATGGTGAGAATTGGAAAATGCTGGAACAACTAAAAGATGAATCGGGCAAAGTAGTTACAGCAAATCTCAATGGCGTTTGCGCTATGCCATAATTCAAAAGATATATCAAAACTTTAGTAGGGCATGCAGGGAAACTGGCATACCCTATATTGGTTTAATGAGATGTTGGCTATTATAAATTGCAATTCTGAAGGTGAAAAATAAATTATCATTTCTCATTGTATTTCATAGAATGGAGCGATATTTTATTTAATTTTGTAAATTGAAGAATTGTAATTAAAAATATAATAGAGATGAATACACGAGGCTCCGAATGGAGAAAATGGGATTTGCATGTGCATACTCCTGCATCATTATGTTCTGAATATGGAGGAGATAACGACGAAATATGGGAACAATTTATTCAAAGAATAGAAAATCTGCCATCTGATATTAAAGTATTAGGTATTAATGATTACCTGTTTTTAGATGGGTATGAGAAAGTACTTAAATATAAAAAAGATGGACGAATTCCTAACATAGAATTACTATTACCTGTTATAGAATTTAGGCTTAAGGAATTTGTAGGAAGTAAGGAACTTGGTCGAATTAATTATCACATTATATTTGCTGATGAAAGCTTGTTAAGCCCACAAGATATACAATACCATTTTTTACAAGGACTTCGTAGTAAAGCAAATCTTTCAGCTGACATTCCAAATGGATGTACATGGGGAGGTATAATTACGAGAGATACATTAATAGATTTAGGCAAACATATTAGTGCTTCCATACCTAAAGAAAAAAGAAAAGGAGATCTTAGTCCATTAGAAATAGGTTTTAATAACTTAAATTTCGAGTTGTCAAAGATAGAAAACCTATTAGGCGAAGGAAGTGACCCCAACAAATATCTAGAAGGCAAATATTTTAAAGCAATAGGAAAAGCTGAATGGGAGGATTTCCGTTGGGATGGTTCTATATCAGATAAAAAGACAATTATAAATAATGCGCATTTTGTTTTTACAGCTTCTCCGACTGTAGAACAAGCTAATAAAGGAAAAGACTCACTAATAACGCAAAATGTAAATGGGAGATTATTACATTGTAGTGATGCTCATAAATTTGCCCAAGACACAAATAAAACATCTCCTAAGGAGTTGGGGCACTGTTATACTTGGATAAAATCAGATACAACTTTTGAAGGATTAAAACAAACTATATTTGAGCCAGAACGTATAAAAATACATAGTAGTAAGCCTGAAGATAAGGAAAAATACCGAGTAATAGATTCTATAAAATTATCGTCTGACACTTTTTGGAATCAAACAATTCATTTGAATCCTAATTTAAATGTAATTATAGGAGGACGCTCAACTGGTAAATCGACATTGCTAAAAAGTATTGCTTTGGTAACTAATCCTAATAATACAGAATTGGATTCGCTAGAATGTGACTTTGTGAAAGAACATTTAGATAACGTTGAAGTTTTATGGGCTGACGGTGCAAATACACCTCGTGATATAGACTTCTTCCGTCAAAACTATATGCATGAGATTGCAAAAGATAAAGAACAAACTGATAATTTGATACTACGTATTTTAAAAGATAAATCCATTTACTCTATTTGGCAAGATTATCAAATATTCTGTTCAAATAATAAAGCTGAAATACAATCTTTAATAAATAAGGTTTTTGATACAAAAAAACAGATAAATAATAAGTTAATAGATTTGAAAGAAAAAGGTGATAAAGAAGGTATTAGTAAAGAAATCAATGATTTAAATCAAAAAATATCAAGTATAAAATCGCAACTCGATATTTCACCAGAAGAGATGAAATTGTATGAGGATATTATGAAACTTATTACAGATAATGCGAATAAGATAAAAACTGTAAATTGTTATATGGAGGAATTGAATAAGCTAAAAGTTTTCCCTTTTATAAACTCTTCATTTGATACTCAATTAGTTTCTTTATCATCTTATCTAAAAGTGGCTCTTAAGATAAAAATTCAAGATTGCCAACATGACTGTCTTGAAAATATAAAAAGTGAGATAGATAAATACATTAAAGAGTTATTACAAGATGTGTACAGTTTAAACTCTTCTATTGAAAAGGCAAAGCAGAATTCGCTATTTGTCAAAGGTCAAGATGTGAGTTCAAAAAACAAAGAATATAAAGAACTGATACAAAAAGTTGAGAAGGAGCAGGTTAAGCTCCAGACTATAACCAATGAATTGGTTATTATAGATAATCTAAATACTGTTTTAGAACAATTGAAATGCGATTTATTAGAAAAACATATTTCATATAAAAATAAAGGGATTGAAGTTGTTGATATATTAAAGATAAAACATGAAGGTATTGAAATAAAATCAAATCTTATTTATGATAATAAACGTTTGCAACTTTTTCTTGAAAACCGATTGAATTTAAGAGGATGGGAACGTCAGTCGTATATCCAAAATATGTGGCAAAATTACTCGAAAGATACAAGTAATATATCTATGATTTTTTTAAATGATGTTCTATCTGATAATATTGACTACAAGGCATCAAATCGAGATGAGAATGTTCTATCTGAATTTCTTTCTGAAAATTGGTTTAATATCTCTTTTGATTTAATATACGAGGGGGATTCATTTGTGAGTATGTCACAAGGTAAACAAGCTTTTGTTATATTGAAATTGTTATTGGAATTTAGCGATAAAACATGCCCAATATTAATAGACCAACCAGAAGATAGTTTAGATAATAGAGCTATATATAAAGATTTAGTCAAATATTTAAGAAAAAAGAAGATTGAACGACAAATAATCATTGTTACTCATAATCCAAATGTCGTTGTTGGAGCTGATTCCGAATTGATAATTATAGCAAATCAACATGGTAAAGATTCTCCCAATCAAAATCATATAAAGTTCCAATATAAATCAGGAAGTCTTGAAAATACGGCTGCTCTAATAGATACTAAAGAGTGTATTCTAGATAAACAAGGCATAAGAGAACATGTTTGTGAAATTTTAGAAGGTGGAAAAGAAGCTTTTGAGAAAAGAGAACGCAAGTATGGATTTGTCATTTAAGTTATACATTGCCATAACAATCTTCACATTAAAGATTGTTATGGTTTAAATCAACTATTCATTATACTCAATCGTTGGTACAATAAAGTATATAGTTGCGTGATTCAATTTTCAAAGAGAAATAATTCATCTAATCAAAGTTTTGCTTAACTTTGGATGTATCAAATAATGACTCATTATATGCGTAAGAAAGAAGAAATAGAAAAAATTGCAGAATTATTTGCGAGATTTCGAGCAGAAGTAGAAAATCTAAATAGTTTAAATCTGTATGACATTAATATCCATGCGGAGAATGTAATCATTCCCATTCTAAACATTGTATATGGATTAAATCTAGTCAATATAAATAATGAAGTGAAAAATTCTTCTGCAATAGATTTAGTTGATACGGACAATAGAATAGCAATTCAAGTTACATCTACTGCTACTGGAGAGAAAATAAAGCATACAATAGATGAATTTATAAAAGGAAGGCGTTTTGAAGAATACGATAATTTGCTTATATATATTATAACCGAGAAGCAGAAAAAATATTCAGATAGTACTTTCGCTATAGCTCATAATAATGAATTAGAATTCTCAGAGAAACATATTTTAGATTATAGTGATATTCTTAAGGAAGTAAACTCTTGGATTAATATTAGCAAAATAGATTCTTTGTTACAATTGTTAAAAGAAGAGTTTTGCGAAGAAGAAATGAATAGGAGAAAGTATTTGTTAGAAAATAAGGAAACCATAAAAACAGACATATTATTTCCTAACATCCTTCAAATAGTATTACCTCAAAAGATTTATATGGGCATCACAGGAATAGATCGTGATGAAATAATCACGCAATCCTGGAGTACTCCATATAAACTTAAAAAGAAAGCTCCCATGGGGAAAGTACTCAGTAAAGCATTTGAATTATTAAAAATCCCATATAGCAGGGATTGGTTTACTTTTGAAGATAAAATCATATCTTTTAAACCTTTAGATAACAGAGATGAGCCATTAAATAAATTAATAGAAATAGGTACTGTTGAAGAATATTCAATAAATGAATTTGCAGATATTAGTTTAAAATATGAAGAAGCACTACTTCATTTGATCAATCGGTCTATAGAAGAGTTGGCTTCTTACAAAAACATACAGTGGGTAGGCAAAGACAGGTTCTTTAGATTCAAACCTATAGGGGTGCCAAGAGAACGGAAAATAACTTGGAAAAATAAGAAAACTGCAACACGAACTGTAGTTGCAGAGATATGGAATAACGAAAAAAAACAAATTCTATATTTTAGACAGCTTTCATTTAGAATCCAATCTTTTAGATCTGATGAAAAGTGGTTTATTAGCATAACACCTGGATGGTCTTTCACCTATGATGGTTATTCGAGCTGTAAGCAAGAAAGTCAATTAATTGCTCAGAAAAAGAACTTGGAAACAAATTCTGCTGTATATCAACATTTTATGTTTATATCATTTTGTCTTTCCAATAAATTAGAAGATAATGAATCTGAATATAAATACATATCATTCTCTTCACCTTTTGATTTAAAACTTAATTATACCCCTCAACATGGATATTAAATTATTAGAAGAGCCTTTATTGCAATTCGGTAAAGGAGAGTATATCTGCCCACGAACAGGTATATATAAAGTATAATGTGTATCTGACATTAACGACATAAGACCAGATAAAATAGTTATCGGATTTATTGGACTTAGTGAAAGCATAAACATTGCTATTAGTTGGATAAAAAAGTGCCGTAATCATATTGAGTCAAAAAAAAGCAAACAACCCAATCTTTTTACAAACTTTCCAGGTTTTAATGAAACTATTGCTTTTAGAAGTGAAGTAGTTTATGATGAATCGTATATACGTAAAATCAACAACTCTGCACTTGACCAAATAAAGAGAGAAGCCAATGATATTGATCAGCTAATTATTAAAACAGTGGATCTTTATTTGGCAGAAATACATTTTCTAGCAAATAATAAAAAACCAGATGTTATTTTATGTGTATTAGATGAATCTCTAACTAAAATAATATATGGAACTAAAACAATTGAAATTGATGATGATTTTAATGAAGAAGATCCAGTAGAAATTGAGGTAAATTTCAGAAGATTACTTAAAGCTAAAGCTATGGAATATAACATTCCAATTCAAATATTTAGGGATAGAATCGCCAAGCCTTCTTCAGAAATGCAAGATGAAGCGAGCATAGCATGGAACTTTTATACTGCATTATACTACAAAGCAGGTGGCATCCCTTGGTCTTTGAAAAAAGAAAGTAGTAATATAACCTGTTTTGCTGGAATAAGTTTCTACCGTACACGAGATAAGAAAACTATTCAGACAAGTGTAGCTCAAATTTTCAATGAGCACGGTAACGGAGTTATATTAAGAGGTACACCTGTAAAAGAAGATAAAAAAGATAGACAGCCACATTTAACAGAGGTACAAGCATATAATCTTTTAAAAGAATCTTTAAGTGAATATTATAATGCGATTAAAATTTTTCCTCAACGGCTTGTTATCCACAAAAGTTCTAACTATTCAGAGGAAGAAATCGATGGATTTAAGCGAGTCGCTTCTGATATGAATATCAATTCTATAGACTTAGTAACGATCATGCCTACTAACTTCAGGTTATATAGAGATAATGACTATCCACCACTAAGGGGGACTATGTTCAGCCTTGATAAATGTCGTCATTTTTTGTATACTAGAGGATATGTTGAGTATTATGGGACGTATCCTGGTAAGTACATTCCTAATCCAATAGAAGTAAGACTATTTTCTTTTGATGAGTCCCCAGAACAGATATGCAAAGAAATATTATCTCTCACAAAAATGAATTGGAACAATACACAATTTGATAGAAAATTCCCAATCACAATTGAGTGCAGCCGGAATGTTGGAGAAATATTAAAATATGTACCCACAGACCTGAAGCCACAAATTAAATATAGCTTTTACATGTGATTCTTTTCTTTATAAAGTAACCTTTTATGATTTATTAAAAAGCATGAATAAAAAGAAATTTATCAGTAAATAATTGGGGATATCTAATTGATTAAATCGACAATATTTTCTGTAAAGATATTATTATTAATTATACAGAATTTCTTTTCGACATAATATAGGTATAATAAACAGAAATATAGGGAGTCGTGTTTCCCGACTCCTTATATTTCTGAGAAAGATAATTGAAAAGAAAAAGATAGATACTGAATAAAACGACTTAGGATCTGATAAGACGTCATAATTAATTAGAAATCCATAATATATTACTTCCTATATTATCTAAAAATTGACTTGACATGACTATTCATGACTATTATGGACAAAAGAATGGATTACTTGTATTATCCATGTTTCTCTTTTATTTTTGTTCAAGATTCATATATAATTTGATAAAAAGTAGAAAAACATGGAAGTATATTACATTGAAGCCGAGATCTTTGAAAACATCATGGACCGGATTGAGAATTTATCCACTCATGTGGATCACCTTTGTAAGAAGACAGAAGAGAAAAAGCTCGGTGAATGAATGGATAACCAGGATGTCTGCCTACGTCTTAACATCTCCCCACGAACTTTACAGACTCTCCGGGATACCGGAAAGTTGGCATACTCGCAAATCCAGCATAAAATCTACTACAAAGCGGAGGATGTAGAGAAACTGGTGACTTATGTCGGCCTAAAACGCAAGGAGAAAATATTGAGAGAAAAAAGAAAAACGGTTAACTTATAAAATCAGACAGACAATGGACGACATTATAACCAAAAGCAATGAACGTGTAGCCGGTTTCTTCCGCACACTGAACGAGATGCAGGTGAAAATAGAAAAAATAATAGACAACAGTCGTCCTCCACTTGGAGGAGAAAAGTTTCTAACTGACAAGGAGCTTTCCGGGTTGTTGAAAATCAGTCGCAGATGCCTACAGGATTATCGCAATCAGGGACGTATACCTTATATTCAGTTAGGTGGTAAAATCTTGTATAAAGCATCGGATATTGAAAAGCTATTGGAAGATAATTATCATAAGGCTTTGGAATAACAGAACGGGGACAGCCTTCACTGGTTGTCCCCCGTTTTTTGTCCTGTCTCTTTCTTCTTTCATGGCTACATCGCCTTGCCGGATGTCCGGTTATCATCTTTGTCTTCTTCCTCTTTCCAGCCGTTGTAACGTCCGCATTGGTAAACTCTCGGCGTCATTTTATCATCAGGCAGACTGTATTGATTCTTTGTCGTATCCGCAAGTCTGAGCAGATCCCGGTTGACCTTCTGGTTGGTTATTTCGGCATAGATTTGTGTTGTACGAATAGAGGAATGCCCCATCATCCTGCTGATGGTTTCAATGGGTACACCATTACCGAGGCAAATGAGCGTGGCAAAACTATGCCTGGCCATGTAGAAGGTCAGATGACATCCCAGTTTGCATTGTTCTTCTATCATCTTCAGGCTGCGGCACAAACTGCTGGTTGCCGGTACGAAGAAAAGTTTTCCGTCCTTTCCCTCTCCCTTGTATTTGTCGATAATGCGACTTGGAATATCGAGTAACTTGATATGGCATTCCGCCTTCGTTTTCTGACGTTCTATGTGAATCCATCTCGAACCGTCCGGTTCCGTGACGATATTCTCGGAAGTGAGGTTGGCAAGGTCAGCCCTGCCAAGTCCGGTAAACGTCGAGAACACGAACAGGTCACGTGCATGGCATAGCCGGTAAGTAGGTAACTCCACACCCGTCAGTTTGGCAAACTGTTCTCCGGTGAGATAACGATGGTTCACCGGAACGGATTCCAGCTTGTAACCGGCGAACGGATCACGCTTAATGGTTCGTTGCTTTACCGCACGACGGGCGATTTTGTGCAGGAAAATTAAGTAGTCGTTCAGTGAGACGGTTTTTAACCGGAGTACCGTGGAGAGGTAGAACTTGAAATCCTCGATCAGCTGCATGTCAAGCTGACGGAGCGGAATATCCTCTATTCCATATTTATATTGTAGGAAATTGGCGAGGTGCTTACGCCCGGTGAGATACCTTACATAAGAATGATGCGTCCGGTCCGTGTCCACCCGTCTGGCATACTCTTCATTGTGCTCATCAAACAGGGCAAGCAGGGTTTCTTTTGTCTGCGCCTTGCCGGTAAGGACATTCTTGATAAGCTCTGCGGATACGTATCCTATTTCTTCCACCTTTTCGTTATAGGCTTTCTTTGCCTTCTCTTCCAGTCCGTCCAGATGAATATTCAGTTTCCTTACCTCGTCCTTTGCTTCGGGAGGAAGGTTCTCCAGCCGTTTACCTCCCGACATGGCTCTGCCGGTTTCAGGATTCCACAAGTCCGGTTCGATCTCCAGTCCGGTGGTGTACTGGGTCATCTTCCCGTCAATGGTCACTCTTCCCATGATGGGGCATCTGCCGTTCTTCTTTGTTTTCTGGCGGTTGATGTAAAATAACAGTTTGAATGTACTACGCATAGGTCATATTATTTATCGGTTATTATTGTTCTTTTTTCACTCTTGGTCATTGGCCTTTTACTCGGGCGGTATTTCCGTCTGCTCACGTCTTTCAGAATGTGGGAGGGTTCGGAGTCGATTCCCTGCAAGGTGAATTTGTCCTCTATATTAAAACTTAATGCGGTCACGTCACGGTCTATCTTTTCCTGCGTGATTTTCGCATACCGCTGTGTCGTGGAAATATTGCGATGTCCCATTATCTTGCTGACCGTTTCAATAGGCACTCCCTGGGAGATACAGACCACGCTGGCAAATGTGTGCCGGGCCTGATGGAAGCAAAGGTTGCGGTCTATGCCGCATTGTTTGGCGATTTTCTTCAGGTGGGGATTGAAGCTCGTGTTATGCAACATCGGGAACAGTTTCCCATCCGGTGCCATTCCTTTATACTTTTCTATAATAGTGATGGCAATATCCAGCAGACGCACATTTTCGGGCGTACCTGTTTTCTGGCGTTTCGTTTCGATCCACAGACTGCCGTCATCGGCCTTGACTATATTAGATTCTCGCAGGTTGCACATGTCGCAGTAGCAGATTCCGGTGAACGCTGAAAAAAGAAACATATCACGGGTAAAGTTCCGGTTGGGCGTGTCGAATGTGGTCGTCATTAACTTTTCCAGTTCTTCACGGGTGAGGTAAAGTTGCTTCTGTTTCGGTTTCAGGGGAGTGAATTCCTTGAAAGGATTAAAAGAAAGGATGCCACGATATACCGCTGTCTGTACGATGTGCTTCAGACGTTGTACATGTCCGATGGAACTGCCGGTCTGCATCCCCTTGTCAATACGGAGGTAAAGCTCGAACGATTCGATAAACGATCCGTCCAGTGCTTTTACCGGAATATCGGACACTTTGTATTTGTCCGTAATGTATCCGGCGACATGGTGATAGGTGTTCTTGTATTGGTAGAAACTGTTTTCTTTCCGGTTCACGCCCACACGCAAGGCATATTCCTCATTGTGCTCCCGGAATAATCCCAGCAGGGTGGCTTGTGCCGTAGCGATTCCTTGAAATGTGTTTTTAATTTCCTCAGCGGTGATGTCGGCCTTCATATCCAACAGCTCGTTATACCGTTGGCGTAGAAGGAGCAGCATCTTCTCAATCTCACGGTTGGTGTAGACCGCTACTTTACTCTTGCCGGTGCAACGCTGTGAGGTGGCATTCCATAGGTTTGGATTCACTTTGAACTTGCATGCGAATTGTGCGACGGAGTTCGTTTTTCCTTTGACGGTGATACGCCCCATCAGGGGGCATAACCCTTCCGCATCCTGCCCGTTTCGTTTCAGGTAGAGCAGCACCTTGAATTCTGTTTTCATACTCTTCATTTTAGTTGCAATAATACTCCTAATTGGCTTTTGACCGGATATGAAAACTTGGGCGAAACGTTGCAACGGAACCCGGGCAAGTCGGAACCGCTGTTCCTGTCTGTCTTTCGGGCTATGTTTCTTCATTCTTCCGCAGTCTGTTAAGCATTGATATTCAGCGTTTATCCTCGTCTAAAATAGGTAACGACTTGGTAGCTGAACCGCTTCTATATTTTGCCTTTTTCCCTCTTTCGCTAAAGATGCGATATTGAGCAAATCTATTATAATTCAACGGTTTACGTTTCACTTGCTGCGGTTGTTACTTGGATGCGATTGGGGTGGTTTGTTGCTTCACAGGTTTGGCTTTCTCGGATATTCATGATTTGAAAAAGGAACACATAGTAGAGGATTCGAACGGTGCCAAATGGATACGCAAAGGGAGACAGAAAACCAAAATTATGTGTAATATTCCATTGATGGAAGTGCCTTTGAAGATCCTAGGAAAGTATTCCACTAATGAATATTGTAAAAGTCGCGGTGTGCTTTTTCCTGTTCTTTGTAATCAAAAGATGAATGCGTATCTCAAGGAATTAGCTGATATTTGTGGCATTAAGAAAACATTGACGACTCATGTGGCCCGTCATACTTTCGCAACGTTTGCTTTGGCAAATGGTGTTTCCATTGAGAGTGTTGCTAAAATGTTGGGGCATACCAATGTTCAGATGACCCGTCATTATGCACGTGTGTTAGACCGTACGGTGATACGTGAGATGTCGCAGGTCAGAATGGATTTTCAATTATCTCTGTAATGTGATTATAGAGTAAGTTTGTATTATATTTTTCTGTTTCTTCTTATCAAAAGATTCTTCTTAAGCATATTCTTATAATTGTGAAAATAGCCGGAATTACCCTCCGGCTATTTTTGTACCTCTTTTGTCGGTTTCTGTCCTTTTTTTTTGTCGGTTGCTCAACGGTTGAGTAACCAATGGCCTCATAATAACTCTGTAATATTGCACCATAAATGATAAAAACAAGGTCAATATGTTAATGCTATCAATTTTACACAGGACAAAAAGACAAGCCCTTTTTACGAAATGAATGTAAATAGCTGTATTAGTGCTAAATATTGGGTTGTACCGTTTTTACCGGACAGTAATAAAAAACTTTGCAGAAGTTATCTGTTATATGAAAAATTTTGTAATTTCACGTTCGGTGAACATAGCAGGGACCGTTTGTGGTTCTTTGTAACTGGATATTATAAGGATACAACAGTTTCTGCTTAATTATTGTCTTAACTTCAAAATTTTTTTATGCATGCAATTTTAAATACATTCAAATCTGGAGTTGGTGATTGTGTATTTATGAGGCTGATAAAAGACGATGCCACGTTCAGTATTATGATTGATTGTGGTAAGTATACGCCTGAGATAAATCTATTCATAAAAGAGAAACTGCATAAGCATATTGATCTTCTTATTGTTACACACATAGATGATGATCATATAAATGGAGTATGTGAGATGCTTATTGCAATGCCAGAGATTACAATAGGTAAGATTTTTTTATAATTGTTATCAGTTGTTATCTGGCGAGAAGATAGCGGCACTAACCAAGATTGTTAGTAGTGATATTGAAATTCTAACCCAAAATCTCCCCAAGCAGCGTACTGATACAAACGGTAAAATAAATATGGAGCATGCTTCTGTTCTTGCGTCAATCCTTTTGAAAAATCCACAATGGAACAGTGCTTGGGAGAAAACATTTTTTATATAGAGAACAGTTTGGAGCCATACCCATTGGGAGATGGTTTGGGGCAGTTGGTTTTTATTTCTCCAACAAGTTCTGAACTTAAAACGCTGGATATGAATTTTGCCCGTGAATATTTACGATTGACAAGACATGAGGTTATCAATGCACCTTTTGAGGGACGCGAAACTCTTTTCGAATTAGTCTCTCGACTTGTATCAATGAAAATTAGAGAAAGAGAATACGTCAAGAAGCAAAAAATTGCTGGCCTAATAGATAAATATTCAGTTGAGAGATGGAAAAAAGCTAAAGATTTTGAGCCGTCTGGCATAACGGATGAGAATAAAGGTTCTATTGCATTTATTTGGGAGTACAAAGATACGAAAGTGCTTTTCATGGGGGATGCAGAACCTGATATCGTAAAAACTGCCATTGTGAATAAATATGGTAAGGTGGATAATATGAAAGCCATAAAGGTATCTCATCATGGAAGTAAGCATAGCACCAGCAAAGAACTGATGGAAGTAATAGACAGCTTTGATTATTTTATTACAGGCGGTTCGGTTGGCGATAAGCCTTCAATGGAGACTTTGGTTAAGATAGTGGACAGAGGTGATAATAAAGTACGGACTATTCACTATAACTATGACAGAAATATCTTGATGAAAGATATGGCATCTGATGAATCTGTAGAATTACGACAAAAATATAATTTCCAAATCGATACAAATAATGAACTTGAATTTGAATATTGACAATTATGGCGGTAAGTCAGTTGTGCCAGTTAAATGCAGAGAAGTGCAAGGTACTGCTTTTTATATAGGCAATGGATATTTATTAACTGCTTATCATGTGGTTTCTGATGCAGAATACGATCGTTCTTCAATCATAGTCACTATAGATGGTAAAGATGTATTATGTGAGTTAATGAAGATAGGGGACATTATGGATGTTGCCTTACTGAGATGTCTTGAGCCAATAGATGAAAATCTTATTGAGAAGATTCCATTACTTAATACAGAGTTCAAGAAAGGACTGGATTTGGAAATCATTGGTTACCCTCAGGAAATAGGTAATGGTATAGATTACTTTGGTGTTAGTGTACGTAACGTTAGAAACCTCAGTAATCATACCCTGGGATTCGATATAGTTGTTCAAAGAACTGATGCTTTTGGTTTTTATTCGTATTCTGGTTTTTCTGGTTCTCCTGTGTTAAATGAGTTTGGATATGCCATTGGGGTTGTGACAGATCAATTGCATAGGTCATTGGGCTATACGTCTATAAATTCAATTGTACAAGCTCTTCCCAAAGAGGTTAATGTTGAAAATAATGCTGATGAATTTGATTCTCGGCCTTATGGAATAGGTACTTGTATAAAAGCGACAGAGGAATCTCTAAAGAAGATGAGTTCTAGATATAGAGAAGATTTGCATTCTGAGGATTTAGAGTTAGAGAAGAATATCCGATTATTTTGTGGTTTAGATATAAAAGAGGAACAAGAGGAACTCAGAATCAAATACTGTAACTGGTACGACACTCTTCCAGAGAACTATAAGGAGTTTTGTAAAGCACATTCTGCATTTATTCATTATCTGTCTACGGGTGAGAGAAATAAGGATTTCTATCTGGATTTAGAGAGGATTGGGTCATGCAGAGACCCTAGATACCATGAGGATTATTTTATCAGAGGCTACTATCATAATGTCCTGCAAGACTTAATGGATGAATTGCAGGATGTTCAAGATAAGGAAATGCTCAGCAAGAGGAGGCTATTGTACATTACAGGTGATGCAGGATATGGAAAAACGCACCATCTTTGCCATATAACGAATAAGTTGTGCAAAGAGGTTAATATATATTTGTTCTTTGGTACTGAGTTTAGTACCATGGAAGATCCGTTGAGAACAATAGCGACTATAAGACGTTGGGAAGATGTTGATTACATGAAAGTCCTAAACAATGAAGTTGCCAAAAAAGGAAAATATGCAATATTCATAATTGATGCTCTTAATGAAGGTGAGGGTACTTTTTATTGGAAAGAAAAACTACCACAAATTGTAGAAACATTCAGAACTTATCAGAATATAAAACTCATAGTTTCCGTAAGAACAATGGAGTCAGATGATGAACTGCATACGATATTGAATGCGAGCGATTGGGAAAAACTGGATTTAGGCGGATTCAGTAATACTAAAGCTGCATTACAGAAATATTTTAAGGTTTATGGCATCTATGAGGATCCTGAGATATACTCTAATTGCAAAGAGTTTACAAACCCCTTGCTCTTGAAAATATTTTGCGAGTCATTCTATTTGTTGCCAATAGATAAGCGAAAAGAGATTGATATTCTGCTGTTGTATAATCTGTATTTCCGCAAGTGCAATAAAAATGTATCAAGATGGACAGATGAAGATCCGCAGCGGGATGTTACTACCACTTTGATGTACAGTATCGGCAGAAGGTCTCTTGAAAAATACCATTGCTGTGACATTCCCCGTAGGATAGCAATTAGAATAGCAAACAAAATATGTCGCAACAGACTATGGTCTAATAATCTTTATCATAGTGCTGTCAAGGAAAACCTTCTTATGGAGTATGGAACTATAGACGGTTGTCAGTTTACAACATTCCAATATGATAATATGGGCGATTATGTGCGTGCAACGAATCTATTCGTACAGGATAAGACTGACGAAGAACGTTTTGAGCACATAAAAAGATTGCTTGGTTATTGTGCTCAAGGAACAATGACCCAAAAAGAAAAAGTAAAGACGTTAAACACTGTAACGGCTTTCCTATCTGTATGGAACCCAGATGAAAAGTTGTGGGATAAACCAGATTTTAAGGGCGGTCTTATGAGAGCCTGTCTGATTCGCAGTCTTTCTACAAGAAATTTAGCATCTAGTAAAAATACGCTACATCCTGAATTTGTCCAAAACTTCTTAAAAGAGGATGAAAATCTCTTAAATGTTATTCGTGTTTTTGAGCAGTTTAATCTGTACAAAACGTTGCTAATGCCTTATCTTCATGATAGACTGATGACGATGAGTATGCTTGAAAGAGATGAAAAATGGACAATTGGAGTAAATGGACTTTTAGATAGCTACAGACTTTCTTATACGATAAATAGTGTTTCTTTAAAGACTGCTGAAGATATTAAAATATATGTATGGCTGTTGTGCTGGATGTTCACTTCTTCGCATCCCAATCTTCGTATCCGTATGATACGCGTCGTGCGTTCATTGATGTCAAAGCAACCCTTGTTGTGCAAAGATATTATTGATGTTTTCTATTTGGTGAATGATCCTTACGTGTTATCTGGAGTATATGCAGCGATTTATGGTGTGTTATTGACAAATCGAGACGGGCAACTTACACACAATGTCGCAGAACGGATTTATAAATACCATTATGAGAATCAAGTAAAAATTCCATCTGATATTGATGGACGTATATGGACTCTGAAAATATTGGAGTACAATAATCACATCAATTCTGAAGACGATTTCTGGAATAATTCCCAGCCTCCTTATAAGCCAGCTGAAGATTTGATTACATATCCGACAACAGAAACTTTTGGTGATGATTATTTTGGTCCGGAGGGCGGTGCTTATTGTTTGAGGCATTCTTTGTTTGCATGGGATTTTAACAGATATATAATTGGCACAAATAGTAACAATGAATCGAAAACTTTTATCTTCAACGATAGAAAAATATTGTTAGATGATATAACAAAAGCTGTTGCCTATCGTATAAAACACGTTTACGGGTATTCCGAGATTTTATCAGAATATGATAAGAGCGTAGAGTGGGGGGACAGGCACTATCATTTGAAAGAGAGAATAGGCAAGAAATATCAGTGGATAGCATTAGGAGAGGTAAAGGCTTATCTTTGTGACATCTGTAAGATGACTAAGAACAGGTTTACAGAAGAACTAGCCGAAATTCCTTATCCATGGTATGCTGATAGATCATTCTATTTTGATCCAACACTAAAGGTCGTTGAGAATCAAATAGTGCTAGATAATGAGATGTTTGACTATTTGCCATCTGAAAACTTGTTTGGCATTACAGATGGTAGAGAATGGTTAGATTCAAGAGAGGTGTTACCTTCTTTAAATATTATCTTGAGAGACCGAAATCAGTGCGAGTGGGTCGTTATCGTAGGTTATCAGAAATATACCCAAGAGAAAGATGGTGAGAAACGAGAGTCTTTCATATACTATGCCCCTTGTCTTGTGAAGGATACTGACGATTGCGCTAACAAGTTTGAATCATGGGCAAAGGAACAGGATTTTTATGGTCGTTGGATGCCAGAGAGCACTGGCAACTATGAGTTTATATGGAATGAATATCCTTGGGCGGATACATTCAAACAGATAAAAAATGATGAGGTAGAGATATGGGGGCATAAAGCGCCATGCAATATAAAACTTCCATATAGTGCCCAATTACAAGAGGATAGGGTTGCAATAGATGACGAAGATGACATAAAATCAACAGTATATATGCCTTTATCGGAATTTTACGAGATGTTTGGACTTTATAATGCGGAGCGTGGAGTGGTTCGCAATAATGATGGATACATCATTGCACTCCACCGGAATATACCAGGAGACGCTTTTGATGGACTTGTGATTCGAAGAGATTATCTTAATAAATTTCTAGCAGAAGAAGGATACTCTTTATTCTTTTGTAATCTGGGCGAAAAACAACTATGGTCAGACACCAACCTGATTGATATGCAGAGGCTCAGTAGCTGTTGCAAATACATGCATGTGGGTGAAGTCGAAGTTATACAACCAATGAAAGACGAGCGTGATTTCCATCCTTCTTCATCAAAGGAAGAGAATAAAATCTTCTCAGGTATAAACATTGAAGATTGGCTATCGTTGGGGAATGATGATAGTGCAAAATATTTGATTGAAAAATTGAAGAATAATTAACTGATGTGTCGAGGTATAATACTGCCCCTTGATCTACTAAAAATCATAACAGGACTCTGAGACAAGATTGTTATCAATCCTTGTTGTCCTTTTTGTGGTTATAAGATGTAGCGGATTTAGCTAATCGCCATATTTGTAGATAGCTATATTTTATTGACCTCATGTTAAATATGTATCTGTAATCATATTTTGTAGATAAAAAAAGAATAATGTTTTCTCTACGGGAAACATAGTATTTTAATGCAACTCTCTAAAGATTAGATAAATACAGAGAACCTAAAAGATGAGGTAACGATTTGGAAACGGAAGTACTGCTTCGGGTTACACTACTTTGCATAGTTTCAAATAACTCATATACAAATGTAGGCAATATTGGGAATATAACAAAATCTTTTCTTGTTTATTTCTATACAAATCTGATTATTAGAGTATTAACAAACATAGGCGTACTTATTAATAGTTACTTATCAAAAAATAGCCGGGAAAAGTGCCTCCCGGCTATTTTTTGTCATAACTTGACGTTTCCTGTCTTTTTTTGGCGGTTACTTAACGGTTGGGTAACCTGTGACCTTATATCTCTGTAATATTGCACCATAAAAAATAAAAATAAGCTCATTATAATAGCAGAAGAACTATACCGGGTGGGCGCAGATGCGCCACATGCTTAGTGCCATACTCGCCAAAGTAACCAATATTGAAAAGTTAGTGGCTCCTACTATACATAATTTGCCCGACAGCGAAATACTGGATTCAAATGGCGTACGCCTACTTACCAAGATGTCCGACAGGATACTTTTAAGACGACGCAATGACGGCTCATAGGCTTTCCACCGTGACAAGGGGGAAGATTTACTACCACCGTTCGGATGTGCTGCGTTGCTGGAAAAAAGAAGAACACTCTAAAAATAAAAGGTTATGAAAATGATAATTAAGTTTGAAAGCGGCTCATTTGCTGCACTCGTGAGAAGTAACAAGAAGTCTCTCAACATGCTGACCGTGCTGCAACATATCTGCGAGGACAACTGTGTCAAACTCTCCATGCTGCCCGATGAAGTCTGCGAACTGATAAATCTCGATTCGTCAGAAATTGAGAGCGTTTGAGCGGGTGTCTGCATTTTGCGGAAAAGGAGAACGGAACTAGGTATTAATCGATTGTGGATATAATCAATCTGAAGGATTCCATTAACTGTAAAGTTATTAACAGACAGGTGAAAAACCTTTCCTTTGAGGAAGAAGAATGATAAAGTTTCCTTCTTCCCTTTACAGACAAAGGTATGGCCAGCAGGTCGGATTTATTCCGGGTACTAGCCATACCTTTGTCCTTTCTTGAAAAGCGGCTCTTTGCGGCAAACTTAGGATATTTTTCAGTCCATTTGACGGAGCGGCAATCTCCATTGAGGGTACGTATCTTCTTTGGCAAGTCTGGTTTCCGTCATTCGTTCTGCCTTCATGCCCACCTACCGGCTTTATGGTAAGCCGTATTTTCCGGTTCAACGTGGCAAGTTCCTCAATCAGCGCTTGATTTCCGCATCCTTGGGCCATGGCCAATGGTGTCTCGATAGAGAGTGTAACCAAGATGTTGGGGCATACCAATGTCCAGATGCCCCGCCATTATGCACGTATTTTAGATTGTACAATAATTCATGAAACGTCACAAATTAAAGTAAATTTTATTTTCCGCATAGAATAAAAACTAAAAAATGCCCTTGAGTAAATTTTAGGGAATTCTCACCTATTTTTTAGATTGTGTGACTAGCAATATTATCTATTCTGAATATCTAATATTGTAAACTATTGAAAATTAATTATTCCATATTTTTAATAGTTGTTGATTCAAATCTTCGTCAGGAGTAAAATTTGTTAAAATAGAACGATTATATCCACTTCTTTTCAAATATTTAACTACTCCTTTTCGAAGCTTCTTGCATTTATCCCATTCTTGCCAAAATGGTAAGGATTCAGCGTGAATATAAACTGCATCCCATACCTTGGCTGAGCTATAACGCAACGCCTCATGTATATGATAGAAAGAGTGTTCTAAATATAATAGAGCATTATTATCTTGCCACTGAAAAGCTAATTCAAATAGAAATAAATAATAATCTATACTCTTATGCTTAGTATCTTTGACTACCAAGCATTGCCATAAATCAGAACTATATTGGCGAACTATCTGACTTGCCGGAATAATATTGTCTACAAGTATTTGTTCAATCAAATCGGAACACGTTTTCTGTTGTGACAGCCAAGATAATAAAAGATCAATATTTTCACAAGCTTTCTTTGTAAGTGTGCCATCAATAGGTTTCGCATTCTCTTTGTTTAAAAAGTCAAGTATTATTTTTGCAGCATTGTCAGCTCTAAGGAAGAGTTCTTCAGCTATCTGACGAGATAACATTATACGATCAAATAATACACGAATTAGTAATTTATTCCAATTATAAAACCCGCTCTTGTCCATGATAACAAAACATGCCATCATATCATTAAATCGATCTTTTGGATAATCAATCCAGTCACCTCGATTCATATATTCAGGATTTAACGTGGCAATATTCACGAAGGATCGCCAATTCCTTTCTGCAAAGTCAGTAAGCGTTTGATAATCTATTTTGCGAAATGAGTTATTCATTGCATACTGTCCTGCTTCGTTTATCATGTCGGTTTCTGATATTCTGACTAATAGGTTAATGAAGTCTAATGGCTCTTTTTGGGCTAGTAAATCTATACGCTTTTCGTAATCGAATTCATCTTTTGAAAAAGGTTTTAAGTTGCTAAGGGTACATATTTCATATAAAAATTCCGTTTCACTACAATAAAGTGAAACAATTCTTTGGCTCAGGAAGTTTAATTTTAGTAATGATCCTTCTTTTTCATTAGGGAAGTTTTTGATCAATATCGAAAGAATATCGGTATATGAATCTATGCTCCTTGATTTACTGGCGCCACCATAAAGGTATTTCATTAAACAAGCAAAAGCCTTGAATTTCTCAACACTATCCGATATGTCATCAGCAAAAACTCTTATCATTCGAGCTAATTCAGCGTTTCCTTCTTTACAAGCATTACACATGAATTGAATACTTTGCGGAAAATTATCTTTTGATATATCCTTTGTCCACGGAGGAGAGATTAGTGATACAGCATTATCTTGCTGTACGAACTGCATTGTCAGAAGTGTTTCTTTGTCAAGTTGTCTGTAAGCATCACTACCTGTACTGAATGACAACTTCCACAATAAACCCACAGGAAGATACTGCATAAGATTCAAAACAAATAACTGGTTCTCTAACGACTGTCTTTCTACCTTTATTCCAAAACATCCATTTGCATTCAACAACGTGTTATAGATAAAAAGTAAACTAACATCATCTGTAAACTTAGGCATGGGGGCTTTGTAAACACTTTTATTAATATCTATATCTAACGTTTGACTGTATAAATTGTACGTTCCCTTCTTAGGCCTTTGAAAAAAAATCAGTAGGCTTCTGAAATCAAATTGATTGTCAATTTCTGACAAATTGATAAGAAATACTTGTGTCCAAACACAACCTGGACGTTCCATTTCATAGGCATACCATGATTTTGCTACAACATAATAAGGGGAATCTACCAAAGGAAACGCTGTAAGATATGAATCATCATCATCGGTTGTTCTATATCCAGACCAATCACTAAGCATTGCAAGACGCGCTGAATCAGCAGCAGAATTTATCAATATAGATCCTGTCAACAATGTATGTCCATCGTCATACCCATATAGCAATTGTTCTATTTTCATATTGTAAAACTCTTCTTATCTTAGTAATGCGGCTAATGGAACCGTTATATCGTGAACTGATTCATTATTGATAAAAGCTCTTTTTCCCTCTCGGGTTTTTTCAAGGAGTTTTTTACGAGATTCCTCTTTGATAACTTTCACCTTTCCTTCATTTCCTATTTTTTCTTCATATTCATATTCTGCTCCTTGAGCACTGATACCAAAAAAATAGAACTTCTGGAAAATGAAACTTTATGAAGTTATACAAAGCAGGAGATTCATCCTTCAGATATTCTTCAGGGTCCTTATTAGGTGAAAGTCTGGTAATTTTGTCCCACGCTGTTATACAAATTGCAAATTTTTTACATGATGTATGTTCCCTTATATACCTAAGTATTAACATATTCTGTGTGGCAGGAGTCATTTTTTCTGGTTTCAATGGAGGGACAACTTTTGATGTTTCTTCTATCTGTTCTTCCTCTTCTTCTTTTGGAAAATCATCTGCAAAGATGCCAGGGCTAATATTTGATATCATGTACATGATACAATTAGCTTTCTTGCACCAATTATCTAGCTCTGTAGGTTGATTTTTGGTAATAATCTGACGTATAGATTCTCCTTTGAAGTCGGGTACATTAAGGGTAAATTCCGTATCTTCATCTTTAGATTTTAGAATCATACTAATACTATTTGGAACATCTTTACTGGTCCTATCCATATCTTCCACATTACGCCAATGTTTGCTCAATGTGTTCAGTTGGTCGGTGTTTTCGGGTAGGTTCTCCTCCGAAGCTACCAACGATAAATCGATCTTATCTGTGTCATGCTTGACCACATGCCACAATGCTCCTATATATGTGGATTTTCCAGAGAATGGTAATCCTGCTATTAAACAATTTTGAGCCTCCATGATTATTTGGTTTTGCTATATTTGTTTTTTACCCAGTTAATTTGCTGTAATAATGCTTCGTCTATGTACGGTTCATCTATGTTTCCAGATAACAAATACTTGAAGAAATTGTTTAAATCTTCATTTTCTGCATTCAGCGAAGAAATCTTGAACTTTTTATTTATCTGCTTCTTTTTACTGATAATATTTTCAATGCTTTCTGCATTGCTTCTGAAGAGTTCCTTTGTTTCCTCTGTTTTCAAAATATCAGCTTTATTATACACAATATCAACAAATTTCTCTCCATCAAAAGCACCGTATTTGTTCATGCGCAATATCAAATCAGACAAATCATCCTGCAAATCAAAGATCTTGTCAGATGCTATTTTTGAAGCATCTAAAAAGAATATGATGTGAGCTGCATTTTTTAAAACCATATCCTGATTCATATCTGTCTCTGACTTTGCATATCGAAGATAGTTCTCGCCAGAACGATCTGACAATACAAGCTTTACACGTTTCTTGGTCACAGAATGAACAAAGAGCATACTCAGAAAATAGTCGGCATACACAGGAGTACGGTCAATTCTATCATTAATTTTTAATTCGATGTCACGAACTTGAGCTCTACGTTCAAAACCAGCCAAAGTATCCGAATCCACAAATATATAATCGCCTACACATCCAGTTGTCAGTACTTTGTGGTAGAGGGATGCAACAAATGTTGATTTACCATACTTAGGAAAACCGACAAGTATAACAACATGCGGAATTTCGTCTCCTACCAGTTCATTGATATTTGTATCATTCAAGGCATCGCCATAATACTTCGAACCTTCTGTCTTGGTGACATAATCAGCAGGACTAACAGGACTAACCTGCGGTTTCTCTTGTATCAGTCCTTCTACAATTTCGAGCTGTTCCATATTATTCAAAATATTTTTCAGACATTAATTCATAGTAAATATATGCACCAAATTCTCTTGGTGTAAGCGTCGTTCTAGAAAATGAAAGTTTTTGTAAGGTATCATTCTCTTGCATCATAAGAAGCAAAATAGATGACTTGCACTGTATCTCTGGCAATTCCACTTTTCCTTTTAAAGTTTGTACTATTGTTTCAATAGTTTGATTCTGTTCAACGGAATCTATGTCCAACAGATCGAGTATATTACCAAAACGCTGATTTATGAAAAACCAAGGCATACTATTGACAATATGGCTTAATGCCGTGAACACCCTTTCGTATAGATTATCTATTTGACAAATTCTAGCACTTATAATATAATTTTCAGTATCGTAGTACCACGCATTTCTTAGAAGGTGACGAATACTGTCGATATGTTCTGCGAGTTCGTTTTCTGACACACTATTGAAATTTCCATTATCATCACACCCAAACACCAAATTCATACAATCTTCAGGGGCATTGTTGTTTAGTTTACCTTTTTGGGTATAATATTCGTCAAATTTTGACATATACGAACCGAACACTTCTGGATAAGGAATTTCCTTTTCATGCTTATTAAGAATAATCATGCAATTCATCAAAGCGAGAATATTTATAGCCGAGGATTCGTCATCTACCTCTTCTATCATTAACTCTATGATGTATGTTGCAATGGCACGCATTGTGCATTTTGGAAGTTTGATTTTTTTCTCTACTTTTTCGTTGTATATCTTTTCTATTTTGTTTTTCAAGTCATCTAGTGGACCTTTTGAGAAAACAGCAATAGCTAAACCTGCTACGTCATCGTCTGAATGATGCTCATTGCTATAAGATTTACAGACCTCCGATAATGCAGCTATTATTTCTTCTTCGTAAGGGATAATAAGACAACCTTTAAGTAATACATCTAATGTAACCATATTGCTCATTTATTTATTTTTGACCATAACTCACCCCATAAGTTGTACTGCATGATAACATCAAGAAAACGCATCTTGTTAGAGTAGAGAGGTTGTGAATTGTCATAACAAAACAAACCCTTATCCATTTCATCCATAATTTCTCGTGCTATAGGAGACTTTGTGAAGGCGATTCTTATTTCTCGTTTAGATATACCTTCTGGGAGATTAATGTGTTCCATTTGTTCCCTTTCTTTCCAACGGTTATTATTTGTCAATTTTACTTGGAATTGCGATGATTCATTAATATCATATTCAAATCTACGTCCGTTCCAGTAATGGACTTGTAAATTAATATGTAGGTTATCTCCGCCATTTTCTGCCGGTCTTACATCCAAATCTATCATGTTGAATACAGGACGATATTCTTGATTTCCTTCCCCAGGTTGTAATGAACCAGAGAAGACATGTACTGCATTGTTTTCACAATTAGACTTTGATATATGAACATGGCCAAACAATTGAATCTGATAGCGTTCATCCAAATCTGTACGTATATTATCTGGTGAAGCAAGGAATAGAATTGGGTGATGAGCCATTAGTATATTGATATTTCCGTCTGTCTTATGACCACCTTTATATGCTATCTTTGGCAAGAACAACTTATGACCGTCATCACGGACACCTGGGTCATAGTCTTGCAGATCACTTGTTAAAGCTGTATTGACTCCATAGACTCTAACATGATAACCATTCAAGCCATTACCAAGTTCGTCCTCCCAGTACATAGTATCGTTTTTTTCATTATAAATGATGTCTTTACTATTTTCTATATCTTGAGATAAGAGTTTGCGCATTAATGGCTCAGTACAGCCATAATTAGTTGTAAATTGGTCGTAGTTGTAGAATGGATGATACAGCATTTGTAGTGAGGTTTTATCGTTTTCAATCCAATCACAGAGAGTCTCATCATTTTTGTCTGATTTAGCCAATGTCTGATTTAGAATTTCACGCGTACTTTTACATTCTGCAAAAATATTCTTGTCGTGATTGCCTGGTACCATAAATACTTCAGACGGCTTGCATCCAGCAGCATTACAAAGTTCATTTAAAAATTCGTCCGCTTTACGATATTCAACTTCATTACCACTATATGCTATATCGCCACATATGAGTATATGATCAAAAATCGTAGCCTTTTCATAACAATAGTTTCTAATGTCTTGAATAAGTCCCTCACGAATATCACGATAAACGTCTGTTAAGGCATGAATATTATGCCAATGTATGTCTGAAATCTGGAGTATCTTCATATGTCCAAATATTAAACTTGTATTCTAAGACTTATGTTACATTGTTTTTACATTATTTAGGGAGGGAAATCTTTATAATAAACGTATAAACATTCCTCCCAAACTATTTACAAAGTTAATATTTGTTTTTCATCCTGCCAAATTTGGAGATATAGATGTGGTGCTTCTTTCTGACTTTAATCACATTTAACTTGATTGATATCCTAATATTTGATGTTGGTCCATTTTTGTTATCAACTTAAGTAGCATAATTATGTATTTTGATGCAACAGTATGAATGTTAGTTAAATATATGCAGTTTGAAAGGTCTTATTGACGATTGGGTGATGAAAGTTCTAGCTCAAGTTACACAACTTTACATGGTTTTTAAATAACATCATATACAAATGTAGGCAATATTAAGAAATATAACAAAATATTATCCTGTTTGTTTTTTAGATATTGACTGCTAAACTATTGATAAATATATAATTTGTTGATAACTACTTGTTATAGAATAGTCGGGGACAGTGCCTCCCGGCTATTTTTTGTTTCAAATTGGCGTTTTCTGTCTTTTTTTGGCGGTTGCTCAACGGTTGAGTAACCAATGGCCTTATAATATCTCCGTAATATTGTACCATAAACAATAAAAATAAGGTCATTATGAATAACAGAAGAACTGCACCGGGTGGACAGACAATCCACATGCTTAGTGCCATACTTGCTAAAGTTACCAACATTGAAAAGTTATTGGCTCCTGCCGTACATAATTTGCCGGACAGTGAGATACTGGATTCAAAAGGTGTGCGCCTGCTCACCAAAATGTCGGACAGGACACTTTTAAGACGACGTAATGACGGGACACTTCCCTTTCACAGAGACAAGGGGAAGATATATTACCGCCGCTCGGACGTGCTGCGTGCCATGTTGCTGGAAAAAGAAGAACACTCTAAAAAATAAATGTTATGAAGAAGATGATTAAAATTGAAAGCGGTTCATTCGCTGCACTCGTGAGAAGTTATAAGAAGTCGTTGAACATGCTGGCCGTCCTGCAACATATCTGTCAGGAAAATGACGTGGCGCTTTCCATGCTGCCTGATGAAGTCTGCGAACTGATAAATCTCGATCCGGCAGAGATTGAGAAACAGCGTTTGAGCGGACGGCTGCGTTTTGCGGAAGAAGAGAACGGGACAAAGCATTATTCGATTGTGGATATTATCAACCTGAAAGACTCGATTGACTGGAAGGTAATTAACAAGCAGGTGGAAAGCCTTTCCTTCGAGGAAGAGGAATGATGTAATTTACGGCTGACAGACAAGGGCACGGTCGGCAAGGTCGGATTTATCCGGGTGCCGGCCGTGCCTTTGTCCTTTCCTGAAAAGCGGCTCTTTGCTGTAACCTGCGGAAGTGGAGCCTGCGTAGCTTCCGGGGGTTACAGCAATGTGCCGCAGGAAACATTAGGATATTTTTTTCAGTTCCCTTGCCGGGTTTACGATTTCCATAGACGGTACATGTTTAGCCTGCCGTGGTAAATCCGGGATCACGTCACTGCCACTGACAAGTTTCTGTTCTTCTGCTACCGGTTCTTTGCCTTCTACATTTTCATGCCGTCCTACCGGTTTAAGGGTAAGCTGTATCTTCCGGTTCAATGTGGCAAGCTCTTCACCCAACTTTTTGATTTCTCCCTCTTTGGGCCATGTGGCTGCCACTATTTCCTGCAAGACCGGAATATCTTTTGACAACTCCGCATTTTCCTTTTCCCGTTTCTCAATCATGCCGGGAATACGTTCCAGCGCATTGATGAAATACATTACGGCCAGTTTGGGGTCTTTGGCTATGTAGCCGTTATGATAGGTATATTTGATACCGTCCAGTCCCTCGACCATGAATTTGTTATGCAAGGCTTGCGTGTCTCCGTCACAAGTCTTTTCGGTACGGACAAGGATACGAAAATCGAACAGGGTTCCGATTTTCATGTAATCGTCTTCCGTTCGGGCCTTCTGATTGATTGCGGCAAGCCGGTTGCCAAGTATCTCGATATTGTCCGAATCCACACCGTCCAGTTTCAAGGGGTTGGGGCGGAGTCCGGTTTTCGCATCTACGGGAGCCACCTTATTGAGATATTCCCAATCTCTGGTAAAGCGTCCGATAAAAATATTGTTCTTCTCTATTCCGGCGGTCTTTTCATTCAGTTTTCCTTTCGCGTTTCCTTTATTACGGTGATACGCCTGCCTTTCGCTTTCAAGGACTGCCAGTTTCTTGTCCAGTTTTGCCTTTTCCAACAGATCATCATTGCCTGAAAGGATAGCCACATATTCACTGAAATTGCCTCCGCCGTTTTCGTCAATCGCCCCCTCGTCAATGGTACGGGCAGCCAGATTGCGGCTTTTAAGCTGGTTGATGAACACCTGTTTGTTTTGCAGCAGGTTAAACTTGTAACTATCCAAAGACTTTTCCACCGCATAGATGTAACAGTCCACTTTATTGCCTGCGTATTGCTTGGCGACAATATTTCCCTTTCTTACCGCCCGTCCGTTACGTTGCTCCAGATCGGACGGCCTTCAGGGTATGTCCAGATGATGGATGGCCACGGCACGTTCCTGCGCGTTGACTCCCGTTCCCAGTTTCTGTGTGGACCCGAAAAGGAAACGGATGCGTCCGGAGTTCATATCCTTGAACAGTTCCTTGCGTGCGTTGTCGCTGTTTGCTTCCTGAATGAACTTTATCTGCTTTTCCGGGATATTATGGTCTTCCACGAGCTTGCGCCTTATCTCGCTGTAGATGTTCCACTGGTCGGGCTTATAAGTACTAAGGTCTGAAAAGATGAATTGCGTTCCCTTCTTGGTCGAGATATTTATAGTAATACTCCGCAATCTTGGCCGCGCAATGGGATGCCTTGTTACCCGGATTGTCGCCGTATTCAAGATCTATCAGCCGCATGTCAAGCGACATCTTGTTCGAGTAGTTGGTGGCGATCAGCATTTGTGCCTTTTCTTCCGCCTCGGACAGAGGCTCCCTGTCTATATAGGCCGCATCCCCGGTTTCAGCGAACTTTATCAGTTTCTGAATGAAAATCTCCTGCTGGGGAGTGGGCGGTATGTGATAGAGTTGCTCGTTGAGTTCCGGCCTGTCAACCCCTACGTCCTCGGCCGTCTTGTAATCGGTTATCTCCGCATAGAAATTGGCGAGTTCCGGCACTTTGATAAAATAGCGGAAACGCTCTTTCTGCACGACCTGGTTGGTTACTGAAAATTCAAAGTCCGTGCTTTTCTTTGCATAGACGGCCGCCCAGCCGTCAAAGCAGGTAATCCCCTGCCGCTCCATTTCCTTCGGACGGAGATATTTGAAAAGGAGATAGAGTTCCGTCAAACTGTTGGAAATGGTCGTACCGGACAAGAATGTGGCTCCCAAGTCCCTGCCCGTGCGTTCCTGTATGGTACGGATGGCGAAGAGCATGTTCATGGCCTTCATGCTTCCTTCGGGGGTTGCCCATACCGGAAACCCTCGCATGGCGTGTGTTGAACATCAAGTTCTTGAAATTGCATGATTCATCAACGAAGAGGTGGTCGATGCCCATTTGCCTGAAGTCGGTCACGTCGTCATCCGTCCGGTCTTTTTTATATCCTGCTCCAGCTTTTCAAGTTTGGCCTCAAAGGTTCCATACTGCCCTTCTTTTCCAGCCCTTCTTCCATGGTACCTGCTCAGTCCAGGAATTCTCTTCAAATACTGTCAATTTCTATTGGCATATATTTCCTGCTATTTCGGGGCAGGTATTTTTTTCTCAAACTGGTCTGTGTGTCTAGGATGAGTATGCGATTGATTCATTACAGTTCTCAACTGATGTGGCGATCTTTGCGGCGCTTCCTCATTAACTCGGATGACTCTTGAACGATGTCCATTAAATGGCACTGATAAATTGCCGATCGGTTTTTCATAAGGCGACACACACATGATAAAGGGGTCTTACGCCGGTTTCTACTTGATATTGGTCTCACTTATAGTTAAATGCTGAAATAAGCGTACCAAATTCTCGGTAATACCCAATCCTTTCTACCGGAATTAAGGAACTGGCAAAATGCTGTCAGGACACCTGCCGCCAGCGATTGAGGCTTGTCCGGCAGGTGCGAACTCAGGGGCTGCTCGGAACCGGCCAGTTGACAAAGGCCAGATTTTTGAAAATAAAGCTGGATGGCCTCGGCATGCGCTCTATCATTACCTTCTAAATCATAATGGATGTGTCAGCTCTTCATTTTGGTTGAGTCAGCATGAATCTGAGTTTTCAAGAGGCCTGACAATTTTTCCAAGTGTTTTTTAAAGATGATTTACTAGGCTTTGTTTCCACGACTTCTACTATGATTTCTTCATCTGGGATTGGCAGAATACAGTCAGTTGTTTCATAGCCATCATTCTTTTTCCATATTCAGGATTGACCTCTCGAACTTTGTTCTTCCAAGGGATACGCAAGCGCTTCCTGCAGATTAATATCCATGTTTCACTTCACTGAACGATGCGGGGAACAGAGAATACTCATGGCTGCATGTCTGCCGCCGTTAACTGAGACTGGCTCCCAGTGAAATTTCCGCCCTCGGCATCCTCCGGCAATTTGTGTCTTTTCAGTTAAATTCCACAGGTAAGGCTTCCGTAATACCAAAAGCGATAGGTTTATTTCACCTGGTTTCGGTTGTTCGTTTCCCCGTTGAAATGCCAGAAGGTCATGATATCAA
>VOFK01003991.1_pt1 | contig 31936 bp, 69 predicted proteins | sample 5384121 | NCBI WGS metagenome assembly VOFK01 (sample SAMN12384730, study PRJNA508395) | human gut metagenome | isolation source: healthy gut J | host: Homo sapiens | reverse complement strand
GAATTTTTGTCAGCCTTAAAAATAGATTAGGTGAATACTTATTAATGGTTTATTTGACTGGAAGTTATGCGAGGAGAGATGCAAATGATAATTCTGATTTAGACGTGTTTTAGCTTTAGTACAATAAATCAATATGTCTTAGAAAATGTTGGACATTGTGCAAGAAACACATCTATCCCTTATGATTTGTTGGAGATAAATACTCAATGCTTATCCGTAGACGAATATAAAAGCAAAATATTTGAAGATTGGTCAGAAATATGCAATTGCTGAACTAAATAGTGTTTTATTGTATGGTGAGCAATTGGTAGAAATTGAAAATATAAATGAAAAAATACAGTTATCTTATAAGAAAAAATTTGGCAAATATTTTAATGAGTGTCCGCCATTATATATGTGTAGATGAGCCAAAAAGAATTACTTACGCACCAAAAAAAATTTCGACATATATTTTTGAAGCCGCTCATGTTTGCATTAAGACAAGAACGCTTTTTGTGCAACAGGCGTTTATCCCTTGACGATAGAAAGTTTATTAGAATCCTATCAAGATGATAATAGAATTATGGTTGAATACTTTCTAAATGAGGAAAGATTTGAAACGGATATTTTGTTGATCATAAGGATGTTCTGATGTTTTTAATGATAAAATACAAAACTTTCTTGAAAATGATTTATAATTAGATAGCATGAAGAAAAAGCATATATACGAACCCTTTATATCGCAGAAATGGGCATGTCTTTATATGAAAAGTTTGGATTTGTGCAAATGAAGAATGAAATGGAGTACATTGAAATTTAGCAAATAGGGAAGAAAATATGAAAAAACAGTAATAGGCATAATTGCCCACGTCGACTCAGGCAAGACAACGCTTTCGGAAGCAATGCTTTATTTGTCTGGCAAAAATAAGAAAGGTCGGACGTGTAGACCACGGTGACGCGCGCTTTTTTCTTGACACGGATATGATTGAAAAAAAAATACAGAGGTATAACTGTTTTCTCAAAACCCGCAGAATTTGAATATAAAAAACACATCTTTCACCTTGCTTGACACACCTGGTCATGTCGATTTCTCAGCGGAAACTGAGCGTGCATTACAGGTGCTTGATCTTGCTTGTGCTTGTTATAAGTGGCACAGACGGTGTGCAGAGCCATACCCAAACTCTTTGGAGGCTGTTAAAGCGTTATAACGTCCCAGCCTTTGTTTTTGTGAACAAAATGGACTTGGACGGTGCTGATAAGACTTTTTGTTATGAACAGCCTAGAGGGTCGTCTCGGCAGTGGATTTGTGGATTTCTGCCGTATGAAGTCCGAAGTCGCAGAGGATTGCGCCCTTTTTGATGAAAATATTATGAATGAGTTTCTTGAAACGGGATCAATGTCTGACAAGATACTGTCAGATTCCGTGGCTCATAGAAAAGTATTTCCATGCTTTTTTCGGCTCAGCTTTAAAATCACAGGGCATAGAAAAATTTATGAACGCCCTTGCAGAGCTTGCACCGTGTGTGTATATGACAGCGGTACTTTTGGTGCAAAAGTGTATAAAATTTCAGAGGACGGTGGCTCACGCCTGACTTTTTATGAAGATAACAGGTGGCTGTCTTAAGGTTAGAGATCTAGTAGATTACACATCGGCTGACGGTGAAAGCTTCTCAGAAAAGGTCAGCAGGATAAGAATATATTCAGGGGCAAAATATCGTAATGCGGATAACGCTGTAACTGGCGTTGTTTGCGCTGTTGAAGGGTTGACTAAAACTTATGCAGGGCAGGGATTTGGTTTTTGAGCAGGATTCTGCAAAACCACTGCTGGAGCCTGTTCTTACCTATCGTGTCGAGCCTGTGTGTGATTTGGATATGCACACTCTGCTTTCATATTTCCGTGTGCTTGAAAATGAAGATCCACAGCTTCACGTCGATTGGAATGAACAGCTTGGCGAGATTCATGTCAGTATAATGGGTGAGGTGCAGCTTGACATACTGAAAAGCATTTTCAAGCGACGCTTTGATATCGACATTGATTTTGGCGAGGGAAGCATTGCATACAAAGAAACTATTGAGAAAACGGTTTACGGCTATGGTCACTATGAGCCGCTCAGGCATTATGCTGAGGTGCATTTGAAGCGAGCCGCTGGAGCGTGGCAAGGGTCTGCGTTTTGCAACCGAATGCAGTGAAGATACGCTGGACAAAAACTGGCAAAGACTTATTCTTACCCATTTGCAGGAGAAAAAAAGTATCTTGGCGTTCTCACAGGCTCTCCTATTACAGATATGAAAATAACGCTCGTTTCGGGAAGAGCGCACCTTAAACACAGAGGGGGCGGCGACTTCCGTCAAGCAACATATCGTGCCGTCAGACAGGGACTTAGAAACGCAAAGTCCGTTCTTCTTGAGCCTTATTACAGCTTCACACGAAGTTCCACAGCAGAACGTGGGTCGTGCTATAACAGATATACAGAACATGGGCGGAGTTTTCTCACAGCCGGAGGTATCGGGCGAATTTTTCCGTTATAAAGGGAAGTGCACCGGTGGCGGAAATGCGAGGCTATCAGTCGCAGGTCATAAGCTACCAAGGGCGTTGGAAAGCTGATATGCACTTCCTGACGGTTACCGTGAATGTCATAATACAGAAGTTGTGCTTGAAGAATATGGCTATGATCCTGATAGAGATCTTGAAAATACGGCAGATTCTGTATTTTGCTCTCATGGCGCAGGTTACAATGTCAAATGGAACGAAGTTCCTGATAAGCTTCACATACCTCCAGAGGACAAACGCCGGCAGGTCTCTCAGCCACAGACATATGCTCGTGCTGAAGATTTTGTAAGACGTGCAGCAAGTGATAAGGAGCTTATGGAGATATTTGAGCGCACTTACGGAAAGATAGAACGTGATAAGTACTATGCGATGCGCAGACCTGAAAAGTCTGTAAAGTCAGCGTCAAAGCCGAAGCAGATATACTCAGGCGTGGAATATTTGCTGGTTGACGGCTATAACATAATTTTTCTCTTGGGACGAGCTGAAAAAAGGCTACCAACGAGAGCCTTGATCTTGCACGAATGCTTGTGAACAGGCTTTGCAACTATCAGGGATACAAGCAATGTGAGCTGATACTCGTCTTTGACGCATACAAGGTCAAAGAGCAGGAGCGTGTAGTGGAAAATTACCACAATATCAGTATAGTTTACACCAAAGAAGCCGAAACGGCTGATACTTATATCGAACGCACTGCTCACAAGCTCAGCCGAGAGCATAAGGTAGGGGTCGCCACATCTGACGGCATGGAGCAGGTCATAATCATGGGCAGCGGCGCTTTGCCAGAATGTCAGCTCAGGAGCTTCACGAGGACGTTATCCGTGTGGAAAAAGAGATAAGAGAATATATCTCAATATGAAATAACAAAAAACGATTTTCTGAAAATAAACAGAAAATCGTTTTTTGTTATCTCCTTTTCTTGGGCTTTATTTTTTATCTCAGGTATTGCTAAGTTGTCGAATATTACGCCTGATTCGCTATTATTTTTTCGTTTTCATCATTCTCAGTTTTTACATCTTCAACGTGAACTTCTGGAAAAGCAAGGTTATCTGTATAACAGTCAAGATGTTTGTTCTTTTTTTTTCATATTCTTTTCCTCCGTTAATTAATAAAGTTGATAAATCCTGTTATAACAAGGCTGTTTATAAAATCGGCAAACATACTTCCAACAATAGGAACAAGCATATAAGCCTTTATTGAAGGGGCAAATTTTTGCTGTTAAAGCCTGCATATTAGCCATAGCGTTTGGCGTTGCACCCATTCCGAAGCCGCAAGTTCCTGCCGCAAGCACTGCCGCATCATAGTTTCTGCCCATTATATTATATACGATAAAGTATGAGAACATTGCCATGAGAAGCACCTGTGCAACAAGCATGATTATCATAGGCAATGCAAGCTCGGCAAGCTGCCAGAGTTTCAATGTTATCATGGCTATTCCGAGAAAAAGTGAAAGACAAATACCACCGATATCATTTATTTCACCCATGTGTATGTGTATTTTACCGCTGTATTCACCGATATTTCTCATAAATGCTGCAACGATCATTGATCCGATATACACAGGAAAAAGTCATGCCTGAATATGAAAGCACCCATGATACAAACGTGCCTATTCCCATTGCTATCGCAAGCTGATAAGCTGCAGGTGCATACATGCTACAGAACGGTGATGTTTTTGTTCGTCTTCGACAAGTATAGAGTCGTCCTCAGGAATAACAGTTTTCAGCAGATCGTGTTTGAGTATAAGCTTTCTGCCGATAGGTCCGCCCATTACAGAGCCTATAATCAATCAAAGTAGCCGCTGCTGTGCAGAGGCTTGTTGCTCCTGCTGACCAAGGTCCTCAAGCACTGTGCCAAAAGCACCTGACGTTCCGTGACCGCCTACCATAGGGATAGATCCTGTACACATACCTACCAGCGAGAGCTTTACTCCCAATAGCTTTGAAAGTCCCACTGCAACCGCATTCTGCGCAAATATCAGCACTATCAGGCATAATAAAAATACAATAAGACTTTTACCCCCAGCTTTCAAAACTTTAATGTTTGCCTGAAAGCCAACAGAAGTGAAGAACATGACCATGCAAACCGTTTTTAGCGTTTCATCAAACTGAAATTCGACTATTCCTGCGACGTGAAGAATACATGATATGATAGCAAAAATAATTCCGCCGATGACAGGAGAGGGAATACAGAAGGTTTCAAGAAATCTGACTTTCTTTTTTTTGAGAAATCCCCCAAATACAAGACTCTCTACTGCCACCGCAAGAGTTTGATACATATCCACATTTATTGTTTTCAAATTTTATCCTCCTCTGTTATAGCAGTTCCAATGCTGTTATAATATTCCACTGTCCCTTTATGAAAAGCACACGGGATATTATCTGTCGCAAATTTTGTGTCATTATTCGCAAAAAGAGATCCTTTTTCTTTATCTGGTCATTTTTCCTCAAAAAGTATTTTCGTGATATCTGCTACAGTGTCGCTGTCCATCTTTTGGCTTGCCACAAGAACAGCCTTTACGCCGACAGTCTTGACGTCCTCGTCAATGCCTTTATAAGTTCCTGCCTTTATTACAGTTTCATAGTATCCGTCATAAAGATTCGTCATATATGATATTGTTCTGTCATCAAGAGGCAATATTCTTATATCCATTTCCTCAGAAAGCTGTGTTATAACATCACATGGAGCACCAAGTACCACGAAAAAATGCATCGATAGAGCCGTTTTTAAGTGCCTCAGCAGACTTCTGATAGTTCATGTTGCACACATCTATCATGTTATAGTCAAGACTTACAGAGTTTAAAATGTACTCAGCATTTTTTTGCTACGCCAGAATCTTCTTCGCCCACTGAGACCTTTTGCCTTTAAGATCAGCAGGAGTTTGAATATCTGAGTCAGCCGGAACGATTATCTGAAAAAGAGACTCCATGTAAAGAGCCGCAACTGCACGGACGTTGTTTATTTTGTTACCATTAAAATCTCCTGTGCCATTCACTGCTTCAGACAGGACATCGCTTTGGACTATTCCCATGTTGATAAAGCCGTCCTTTAAAAGCCTCATGTTAGCCTGAGAACCAGCCGTTCTTATATTTGTGATGTTTTCATCAATATCACTGAGAGTGTCAACAAATTTATAATATATACCACCTTCGTTGCCGGATCCCAGTTTTATCTCAGAGCGTTTACAGCAAAAAGAGCAGAACATTGTAAGTATAGCAACTGTAACAATAAATATTATTGTATTTTTTATTTTTTCGCAATCCAATCATTCCTTTCTAAAATATTCAAAAAGTTATCCTACTGATAATATCATATCCATATTTTCATTAAACATATATTTCATATAAAAAAAATCACCGATCAGCTTTTTGGTAATATCATTGAGGTTAAAAAAGCCACACAGCGTGGCTTTTTCCCTCTAATATAGACAGTAAACAAATTTTGCATTAAGAAGCTTAGCACCCGAAAGCTTTGGCAGGACGATCTTGTCCTTTACGATTTCAAAATAAGAAAGTGCAGTTTCGAGTTCCTCATCAGATATTACAGAGTTGCTCATTTCCGCTTTGACCGCAAGTTCTCCGATATATTTTTATCATATGAGAGAAATCATTGATTTGCATTTCCTGGCATTTTTCTGTTAACCTGTCACAAAGCTGTAAGTCTGTAATATTTCTGCTGTCGGCAATGCCTATAAGCTTTAAATATTTGAGCATATAGCGATATACCGCCACAGTGCGTGATCTATTGTCCCCATTACTTAGTTCCGAACGCATTTTCTTTACCTTAATATCTCTATGGACTACAATTCCGAAGCCTATAAGCAGAAGTCCGCCCAAAGTGATGAAAATTCCTGCAAATGAGCCATGGTCGCTGTTGTTTTCTGTTATTCTTGATGAAACAGAAGTTTTCCCAGCGTCTGACATCACTCCGGCACCATGTCCGTTGCTTGCAAAATTTGTTTTCTTTGTTGTTGAAGCTTTTTGAACTGTTTGCAGGCTTTTTAGTAACCACTGAAGTTGTGCCACCCTGACCGCCATTTTGTGTGTGTAGTCGTAGGCTTGCTTTCTGTGTTTTTATGTTGTTGTGACTTCCTTAGGGTCTTTCTCTTGTTGTGTAAGATTAGGATTATCATTATCATAACCTGGTGTGAATTCTGCAGGATACCAACCTGCATTGTCTATAAATACCTCAGCCCATGCGTGCGCACATTTGTCCTTTACACTTACCTCGTATGTTGAATCATCTTCAGGTTCACCGAGCTGTGAATTAAGCACCACATACCCCTCTACATATCTTGACGGATAGCCAAACATTCTTAAAAGCTCTGCACCCGCTGTTGCGAAATATGAACAATAACCCTCCTTTTTGTGTACCTAAAAAATAATCTATGAAATCTTCACCTTTTGGAGTAACACCCGGTTCAAGGGTATAAGTGAAGTTATCAGAGAAATAGTTTTTTATTGCAGTGCTTATTTCTTCATAAGTCCAATCACCCTTGTGGTAAATATCCACGCCAAGATATTCGTTGAGTATCTCTTTATATGCCTTATCAAGCTCATCTGACTTTTGAAACGTCCATATATTTCTGGTGAACAAACTCTGAGTAAGCGTCAACACCTCTGTCCTTATTAACAGACAATGCAGGCACTTCTGTGGCTATAGCCTCAGGGAGGGCTTCAAGCCTTTCTTCTATAAGAGGGGGTCAAAATAGTAAAGAGAATACTTTGTTGAACTTAATTTGACATATGACTCAGTGGTAGGACGCATTTTTTTATCGTCACTGTTTCCATCACTTGAATATAAAGAAGCATATGGTGCATACACAAATTTCTTGCTTGCGCCGAGAACAGATACAGAAATCTGAGCAGGGGTCAGATCAGCGTATTTGCGTTGGATAAGGTCATAATCCAGATCCTGCACCCATATCTTGCCTTGCTCAAAATCATCAGAGAAGGTGTCTTCATTGCCATTCACGTCAACAGGAGTCCAGCTATTGTCGTTATAAACGCCTGCTACATATCCACGGAGATATAGTGTATTAGAGAATTTTGGAGTGACAACTTTTTAGTGCTGTTGAGCCGTTGAAGCTAATGCCTGCTGTCTTGCCAAGAACGCCTCCGTTTGTGCCACCAACGGTTTTTATACCAAACAGATCAAATCCACCGTCATAATCTGAAAAAAGCATTCCTCAGGTCAGTGAGAGAGAAATTTGACACTGCTGTAGAAATATCATGTCTGTATTTTGCAAATGACTCAGGACGTGTAAAAGCCTGTTATTGCTGAGAAAAAAGCATTATAACTACAAGTACCAACGAGCTTAAAATAGCCGTGAATTTCATGAATACGTTATAGAAACAAGCTTTTTGCTTTTCAGATGTAAAATAAAACGTGCGTTTTCGCTCATGCACCGCAAAAGGTGTTTTTTTCTTCCTGCCTTGTTAGTTGTGTGGTTTATTATGTGCAGTGCAAGCACTGTCACCCAGCATATAAACAGACCAATAACAGTCCACATTGACGGCTCCCAGCCCCAATACATTCCAAGCTCGAAAACAGGGAATGTAATGATGAACAGCAGTGGAAAATCTATCCTATAAAGGCAGGCTGCTGCCGCACCAAGGCAAACAAGAGTTATAAACAATACGAAAAAAATTTGACGCAAGATATGGGTAGTCGATAGTAGAAATCCCACTAAGCTGAACACCAAGAGTTGAGTTAAGTTGATTTGCCCTTGAAAGATATCTGTCTATAACAACGAACAAGCCGTATTTTATTGTAGATATCCTGCTCACAAGGTAAATTACATGAAGTATCATCACACCAAGTGCAGAAAACTTAATTATCTTGTGTGACGATTTCATCAGACCAAACACAAGTGAAAGCATGGCGGAGTAATATATGATCGTGGTCTTGTATATTTCCATATCAAGGAATGATACTGCCATAAACGCTGTGCATATGGTCGCCACAAAGGTCAAAAAAGTATCTGAAACCATAGAAAAAGAGCCTGAATTATGCTCACGCTCACAATTCATAAGGATATCTCCGTCAATGCAGATACCATTGCTGCTGATAAATCCTATATCTTTGTTTTTGCTTTTTATTCTTTTCTTTTTCATGTTGTCACCTTTATAGACATATTTCCTGTATGCTTTCGGCAACGTGTTTTGCAGTAACGTTCACGACCTCTGCAAAACTCATCGTTTATAACGTTGTCTTTCTTTTTGTTTGTGATAAGCATATAGGAATAGCGGAACGCCAGATCGTTATCGTTCATAACGCCGCTGAGATTGCTGTTATATGCGGGAGAAAAAATACATCAAGTGACCGCATTTATATCTCTCAGGTTCATTGATGTAATTTATCATAGACAGGTCAGGCTCATCATAAACAGAAGCCTGCAACAGCAGACTTATAAGCAGCCTTGCACTTTCTTCGTCTGTAACGTTCACTACTTCGCTCAAATCTTTCTTTTTTATCATACCACACTACCTTATGAGGTGTGTCATTTTCTATGAGATAATAGGATATAGACGCTATAGCCTCTACAAGAGTATCATATACGAGCATATAATCGTCTGTATTTGTATCAAGGTGGAGATCCGCCATAAGCACGATAGAATTTGATATTGGCAGAGAGTAATCCTTGACCATGGTCTTATCCTGCTTTGCAGTAAGCTTCCAGTGTATCCTGTTTATTTTGTCACCATCATGATATTCGTGTATATCAAAAAATCTCCGAGGGATCATCGCCCTTTGAGGTCTTGGAATAATCATCGGTTTCAAGACCCATTTCAGCATAATTCGCAATGTTGTTTTCAATAGGTATATAGTCAGGAACTATAGTGAACGTACTTTCGCCAAAAAGTCTGGAAGCAGCATCGGTGCTTACTTTATCTTTGAAAAGCTTCAGCATATCCACAATGCGACAGCGTTTTATGTTCATGCGCACTGTGCCATAATGTTTTGCAGAAACGTGCAAAGTAAGATACTGAACATCATCAGGATAAAGGGGGAGTATTTATCTTCATTGTATTTTTGTCGCCGTCAAGAGTGTTGTAATATTCTATCTCTATAATCATATTGGCAACAGGCAACTTTGAGCGGTTTTGCAGTCTCAGCACAACAGGTATCTTTGACGATCTGCCTGCGGTTTTCTGAGTGTTCACAAAACCAACGCTTATTTTCTTTGACATTTTTTTTTGAGCATAACGAATAAGATTATAGGCATAACAAGTAAAAATGCAAAGAGATAAAAGAGAAGCTACCCACATATAATATATAGAAAAAGATAGAGGCGATAAATAATATTATATATAAAACCAGCATTTGCTCCTCCGTTACTTGCTAACTCTTGGACCTGAACTGAGGAAATAACTCCTTTGAGTATCTGTTCTCCTGTGAAGCCATTTATCTTTTTTGCCTTTGAGCTGAACACAAGTCTGTGAAGAACAACGTCCTGAAGCTGTATATAACGTCATCGGGGATGACATAATCTCTGCCATAAGAAGCGCTGTCGCCTTTGTCATTCTTAGTAGTGCGATAGTTCCTCTAGGTGAAAGACCTAACTTTATATATTCATTGTTTCTGGTTGCATTTGCAAGCATAACGATATACTGGAAAACCTGATCTGAAACATAAATATTTTCCACAACTTTCCTTGCCTGAAAGGATATCCTCCGCAGACACCACAGGCCTTACATTATCCACAGGGACGAGATTTTGCTTGGATTTTAGCATTGCGACTTCGCTTTCAAGATTAGGATAACCCATTGTGAGCCTTACGATAAATCTGTCCATTTGCGATTCAGGGAGCATTTGCGTGCCTATAGAGCCAACCGGGTTTTGCGTTGCGATAACGATATAAGGGTCAGGCATTTTATGTGTGATACCATCTACAGTTACCTTGCCCTCCTCCATTACTTCAAGAAGCGCAGACTGCGTCTTACTTGAGGTTCTGTTTATCTCGTCTGCAAGAAAAAGATTTGTGAGCGCTGCACCCTGTTTATATTCAAACTTGTGTGTTTCTTTATTTAGTATGGTAAAACCTGTCACGTCTGTTGGCAAAACATCAGGGGTGAATTGTAGTCTTTATAGTCAAGTGAAAGCGCCTTTGAAAGAGCCACGGCAAGAGTGGTCTTTCCTACTCCTGGAATATCCTCAATAAGGATATGACCGCCTGCAAGTATGGACAGCAAGACTTTTTTATGATTATCTCGTCCTTGCCGATAATGACCTTTCTTACCTCATTTATCACGCTTTGTGACATATTCAGTACTTTTTACCTGTTCTTCAGTTAAGCTGTTGTTCATAATTTCCTCCTTTGTTTTGTATGTTTCTTTTATCTTCACAATATTTGTGCATATTGCATTAACATTATATCACAAATACAACAGTATTTCAAGCATTTTGCGTGATAATTAAATACAATAATGGATATCTGCGTATGTAGGAGAATACAAATATCTTGTACTTAAATTCAGGCTCACAGCATAGTTATGTCATAGGACAAGTCAAAAGGAGCGTGAAAAAAAATGATAAGAGAAGTCAGCAAGATAAAAATACGTTTACGAACTGCTCACCCCTCGCATAAGGGGAGCGATTATGTCAGTGCCAGAAATAGAGCGTGACAGGATACAGGAAATAAGGCTTCGCAGAGGTAGACGGCTGTCTGTTACCATATTCTCGAAAGAGTATTTCGTTAATGATAACGGCAGACTAATGAACAATATCGGGGATAGCGTTCAAGTTACCACAGAGGATATTGAAACTATCTATCAGCGAGCATTTCAGAATTCTCTTCACAGCTTTCACCGTGAGATAGCAAGAGGCTACATAACGGTTTCAGGAGGGTGCAGAGTAGGCTTCTGCGGAACTGCCGTTCTTGATCCTGCAAGGAGTTATGCCGTGGAGTCCGGTAAAAAAATATATCTTCTCTTAATATAAGGATAGCTCGTGAAATGATAGGCAGCTCAGACGAGATATATGCAAAATGCTTTTTCTGACAAACCAATGAGCCTGCTTATTGCTTCACCGCCCTCGGGGAGGAAAAACTACAGTGCTTCGTGATCTTGCAAGAAAGCTTGGAGAACGCTGGCGTGTTGCGCTTATAGACGAGCGAAACGAGTTTGCCGCAACAGTGGCAGGTGAGCCGCAAAATCTTATAGGTGCAATGACGGACGTGTTTAATTCCTACAACAAATATGAGGGTATAATGACGGCTGTCAAGGTTATGTCACCGCAAATACTCATATGCGACGAGATAGGTTCTTCTGAGGACAACGAAGCTTTGCAGTATGCGCTCAACTCAGGAGTGAAGCTTATTGCTTCATGCCATGCTTCAAGCCTTGATGAGCTTAAAAAGCGGCGTTATATCTCAAAACTCATAAAGACAAGGCTTTCGACGCACTTGCGGTACTAGGCACAGGAACAATGTGTGGCAGGCTGGTATCATTTACAAAAACAGGAGCATGAAATGATAAAGCTAATAGGCTGTGTGCTGATCATATCCGCCTGCACACAAATGGGCTGTGCAATGGCGACGGACAAGATACGGCAAATGAAATATCTCAAGCTTCTCAGACGGTTGATATTTGAAACAAGGGCAATGGTTGAGGGTGGAATGACTTTCGGGGAAATTATCTTAAAGCTTAGCTTGCAGAAGGATTATTCTGACTTTACATTTTTGTCGCAAGATACCTCTTCGCCTGATGTTCGCAGAAGAATAACCGAGGATATATATAAGTCAAAGCTTTTTGACAATGAAATCAGGCAGACCGCCATAGATTTTTTTTGAAAAACTCGGTACAACAGACACAAATGGACAGCTTGCATACATTTCCATGAGCCTTGCCGCACTTGACGAGCAGATAAGCAGACTTTCAGAGAATTTCACCTCACAGGTGCGGCTATGCAGGGCTTTGGGCGTTCTCAGCGGGGCTTTTATCGCTATTCTGCTAATATAGCCATAGCAAAGGATAACCATAATGAAGGGAACAAAATTTTATGGACATAGATCTTATTTTCAAAATCGCTGCCATAGGAATTATCGTTGCCGTGTTAAATCTCTTGCTGAAACGAGCGGAGCGTGACGAGCAGGCAATGATGACAACTCTTGCAGGGCTTATTGTCGTTCTGCTTATGATAGTAAGGCAGATCGGAAATCTATTTGAAACGATAAAAGAAGTGTTTGATTGTATTAATGAAAATATTTTACAATAGCGTGCTTTTTTTGTATTTTCTCAACCATAGTGTGCAAAAAAGCCATTGAGAAAGACAGTCGTGAAATAAAATATGCGGCTGTGCTTGCGGCGGCGGCACTGGTGCTTTTTTTCATTCGGTGGCATTTGTGAAAGATCTTATCTCTGTATTTGAGGACCTTTTCATTCTGTCAGGAATTGACGATATGTATCTTACCATATACTGTTCAAGTCACTTGGTATATGCTATATCGTACAGCTTGCATCTGATTATTGTGGGACTGCGGAGAAAACGCACTTGCGTCTGGTCACTTTGGCAGGAAAGCTTGCAATGCTTTCGGTATCGCTGCCGCTTTTCAAAGCGTTTGTAGAAATAGTAAAAAGCATTGCTTATATAGGGATTAACATATGAAAAAAAATAATTGCCACTGTCATCATAGTCCTTGCGGTCATGTTTACACCACAGGGGTATATGCAGACAGTGAGGAACAGAACAATGAATATTATGACAGGCTCATAAGCGAAATAAACGAGGGACTTTCTTTTTGAGGGGTGATGAAGATGTAAAAACTGTACTTGAAGATAATAACATCACTTTGGAAGATCCGTCCTCTGCCGCAAATATAAGTGTCTCTGATGTGATAAAGCATATATTTTGAAAGCTTTACCGCTGCTTTGCGAAGCCCTCTTATAATGCTCGGGAAAATAACAGCCGCCACTATGCTTTGCGTGTTGGTAAGGTCAATGTCAGCCGAGGGTACAGTGGACAAGGTATTCACGCTCATATGTGTTCTTACCACAGTGCTTGTTATAAGCGATACTGTCACCGACAGCCTTTTATTCTGTAAAGACCTCCATGGGACAAATGAACAGCTTTATGATGTCCTACATACCCATATTTTCAAGCGTGGCGACAGCAGGCGGTAGTGCGGCGGCAGGAGCAGGCTATTACAGCGTTATGCTGATAATATGTGAAAGCGCAGGTATATTGGCAGATACGATACTTGTGCCGGTTTTGTCGGCAGTGCTTGCAGTGACCCTTGTTTCTGCAATAAACCCATCTCTTGACCTTGGAAGCCTTGCAGAGTCGGTGAAAAAAGCTGGTCATATGGGTGCTTGGCATTGTGATGACCCTTTTTACTGGGCTGTTATCTATTCAAAGCTTTGCAGGGAGCGGCGGCTGATAATCTCTCCGCAAGAGCCGTTAAATTTGCGGCTTCAAGGCTTTATACCTGTCATAGGCGGCTCGGTCTCTGAAGCTTATTCAGCGGTAAAGGGAAGTATAGGCGTAATAAGAACAAGCGTCGGCGTGATAGGCGTTATAATAATGTCTGTGATAGTTGCGAAACCTTTGCTTACGCTTCTTGCAGTAAAACTTGCAGTGTGGATAGGCGCTACCATAAACGATATTTTTGGCATAAGCAACAGTGGTGGACTTCTTAAAAGCATAAACTCGGTTTTATCAATTGGTGTGAGCATCCTTGCGGCTTATTCTATAATGTTCGTTATTTCCACATCAGTTGTAATAATGACAGCCATGAACACAGGAGCTTAAAATGAATACAGTTAAATCAGTGATATTTATTGCCTGCATTATAGGCGTGATAACTTCTATGACAGATATTGCCACGCCTGAGGGAACTTTGAAAAAACAACTTAGATCGGTGCTTGCTGTGATACTTTTTGCTTGCGGTCATAACGCCTGTAATGGGACATGGCTTCAAAAGTCACCTAAGCGATTATACAGAGCTTGCAGATCTGCCTGAGTTTGATAGCGTTTCAACAGCGACGAAACTTTATTATCTGTCCGAATCCGAGCAGGCTTGAAGAATATTTTTTGGATAAGCTGAATAAGAATGGCATAGAAAACATCAGAGTGGACATAACCACAGATATAAATGAATATAATGAAATAAAGATAACAGCGGTAAGGGTATATCTGACTAAAACAAGCGACAGAGGACTTGTTGAAAAGTTATTGCAGAAGATCTGCCTGATACTCAAGTTATCGTGCAGGAGGAATAAACGTTGCTGAAAAGTAAAGTTGAGGGGAAAATAAAGGCTCTTAAAAGCTTCCTATGAAAACGAAGATAGTGATAGCCGTAGGTCTTGCAGGGATATTACTTATATTTGTTTCTGAGATGTTTCCTGCTAAAAAATACGGCAGAGAGCAAGAGCGTTCCCACGGAAAGCGTTGCCACTGATGATACGGACAGCTACAAAAAAGCAGATAGAAAAAGAGCTTAAAGATGTTCTTTCTCAAGTCAGGGGAGTTGGCGAGTGCGAGGTAATGGTGACAGTTGAGGGAACTACCGAATATGTTTATGCCGAAAATCTTAGCAAAAGCACAGACAATAAAGGTGACAGAACAAGCGACAGGTATGAAAAACGAGATAGTAATAACTGATAATGACGGCAAAAAGGAGGCTTTGGTCAGAAAAATAATAAAACCGCAGATATGCGGCGTTGTCATTGTTTGCGAAGGAGGTGGAGATATAAAAGTAAACGAACGTGTGCTTAAAGCGGTTTCGACAGTACTAGGTATATCAAGAACAGTAAGATCTGCGTTGAGGGCAGAAAATAACAGAAAGAGGTAATAAAGATGAAAAAACCGACCATGATAATAGGCAAAAGCAGATAATCCTTGCAGGAATGACGCTGATACTCGGTCTTGCAGTATACATAAATTATGCAGTATCGACCTCAGACGGCAAGATAAAGAGGGCGCGACGGACGTTGTGAAAAGTCAAAAGCGTGAATTACGGTGACGCACAGCTCGTAAGCACCGACAGTACTTCAGATTATTTTTGCACAGGCGAGAATAGACAGAATGAATTCTAGGGACGAGGCGGTAGAAACATTAAAGAATATAATGAACGGCGGCGATTCCACAGAGGAAGAAAAAAAGTCGCTGAAGAAGAAGCTTCAGCCATGACAGGGGCTCATGGAGTCGGAGAGCAAGGTAGAGACACTCGTGAAAGCAGCAGGCTTTGAGGACTGTGTTGTTTATCTTGACGGTGACAACGCAAATATCGTTGTAAAGACCGACAGCGACGGGCTTGTTGCAAGCGAAGCGGCACAGATAAAAGATATCCTCCTTAGCGAAGTTTCAGTTGCAAATGAAAACATCAGAATTTATGATGTAGAATAAAAATTTGTCAGCAAATAAAAAAAGTCCTTCAAATGTGGGTTTGTCAATCATATTGGACACTATTATTAAGAAATTCGATAGGCGAAAACCATTTGAGGGGACGCATAGGACGGTTGTTTGTTCGACTTAAACGTGCAGCTAGCTGCACGTTTAAGTCGTCGCAGGAATAAAAACCTATGGCACGAATAGAATTTGTTGTGATCTTCTCGGTGACTGCGCTCTACTTTGCCATTGTGCCTAGGTGTATATGGACGAATGAGTTTGTGTTCAATGCCAAGTTGTGAGAGCGTATTCTCAAACAGCGTTTTCTTGTCTCTTTTTGCTTGGCGAAAAGCGGTTAGTAAATTCAAATCCATTGTCGGTCTGAATACATTTCACCGTTATTCCTCTGCGTTTGTACCATTTCACCAGCCTGTTTACAAAGTCTGCTGAAGAATAGGTGCTTTGCTCCTCATATCCGTATAAAAAATCTTATCCTGGTATACTCATCGATCGCCGTGTATTGGTACAGCTTCATCTCAGGGTCAGCTATACACTTTCTCGGAACTACCTTTACGTCCACCTGAATACGCTCTCCGGGGTATGTCATCTGCTCGTATGGCTTTGGTTTATACGTCGCTTTCTTCGGCTTTTTCGGAAGCATTCCTAGTTTTTTTCATAACCCTGTAAAGACTTTCAAGACAGCGTGTATACCCTTGTTTTCTGAGACGATGCCATAGTTCGGGAAGCTCAAGTGTCGGGTTGGTTTGTGATACCTTTTGATAAGATCTATTTCTTCATTGGTATGCTCGTTGGGATGATGATGCGGTCGGCGTGATTTAACTGCGAGGGACTCCACACTTCCGTCCCAGCGTTTCAGCCAGAAATATATATATGAACGTGATTTATTGTATTTTCTGCTCGCTCGGCTCACTCCATATTTCTTTGCGTAATTCATTAAGGATTGACGAAACTTCATATCTTGTGTTATACTATTCATGAGAGATAGGCTTCCTTTCTGATTTGTATTTGTGTGGTAACTTTATTTTATCAGATTTTTTGCCTATCTCTCTTTTTTTTTTTAATTTTGTCCAAATATCTATTGTAGCACTACACAGCAAATAAAAAAGTCCTTCAAAATACTTGTAACCTATTGATTTTTTATGATATAATAGTTGTAAGTATAGATTGAAGGATTTCTTTTTATATCTAAAAAAAGGGAGGCTTGGATAAATATGAATGATGTTTCAAAGAAAGTAGAAAAAAAGCCTGCACATAAGTCAGACGTTATAGCGCAGATCGTTACAAACTCTGTTAATGAGATAGAGGGCGTTTATGGTATCGCTCCTGTTATGAAGACTCCACGTCAGCTCTGGTTTAGGCAGGAAAATTTCGGCAATATCAGAATAGGCCTTGTTGACGATGTGCTGTCAGGTGTCTATAGGTATAATACTTTGCCGTGGAGCTAAGGCGGTTTCCGTTGCCGAGGAGATACAGGATAAAGTAAAAAGTGCAGTTCAGAATATGCTTGGACTTACAGTTGCAAAGGTAAATGTGACAGTATGCGGAGTTGACCTTTCGGAAAAGGAATAGGATTCAGACAAATATAAGATGAAGGAAGTGTTTTTGTGCCAATTAAAAGGCGTGAAATAAGAGAATCAGCATTTTTGCTGATATTTGAGAAAAATGTTTAGACAGGACGAGGAGCTTGACGATATTTTCATGTCTGCCATGGAAGTGAACGAGATCATCGTAAATGATGAAGTTAAAAAGCTCGTGGAAAATGTTTGCGAAAAGCAGGACGAGATCGACAGCATAATCAGCAAGTTCAGCAACAAGAGGACTGTTGAAAGAATACCTAAGATAAATCTTGCAATACTCAGACTTGCTATTTACGAGGCAATATATGAGGAGAACGTTCCTGTGAACGTTGCCATAAGCGAGGCTGTGGCTCTTGCAGGAAAATATGCCCTCGAGCCTGACGTTTCATTTGTAAACGGTGTGCTTGGCTCATTTGCGAAGGAACAAGAGGAAAAGCAGTGAGTTTTGTACTCGGAATAGACACAAGCAATTATACCACTTCATGTGCACTGCTTGATACTGCGGATATGAGCGTCAGGTCATGCAAAAAACTTCTTCCTGTCAAGCAGGGAGAGCGAGGACTAAGACAATCCGACGCTGTGTTTCACCATACTAAACAGCTTCCAGAACTTATGAAAACAGCTTTTTGACAAAAAGGTATGACTTAAGTGCAGTTGGGTATTCTTATGCACCAAGGTGTGCAGAGGGGTCATATATGCCTTGCTTTCTTGTCGGAGAAAATGTTGCACAAGCTGTGTCACTTGCCTGTGGAGCTGACCTTGAAAAGACTTCGCATCAGGTGGGACATATACTTGCGGCACTTTTTATTCCTGCGGAAAGCTGGATATGCTCAGTTCTGATAAGCCTTTTTGCGGCTTTTCACGTCAGCGGTGGCACTACAGATCTTCTTTGTGCGAGCCTGACAAGGCTAAGCTGATAAATATAACTCAGATCGGCGGAAGCCGTGATCTTAAAGGCGGACAGGCCATAGACAGAACAGGCGTAAGGCTTTGGGCTGTCTTTTTCCATGTGGTAAAGAGCTTGAAAGGCTTGCGTCTGAAAAAGCGAACATAAAATAAAAAAAAAGCATCAGTTGACGGGCTTTATTGTTCACTTTCTGAATAGAAAATCAGTGCATGAAGCTTATAGACGAGAGCTGTTCGGTGGCTGATGTTGCGGCATACTGTATTGATTGTGTGTGCCTTGCGGTGGAGAAAATGACAGTTAATCTTCGCCATGAGTATAAGGATATACCTATTATATATGCAGGCGGTGTGATGTCTAATCGCTTTATAAAAAGCAAGCTTGAAAAGTACGGCAGCTTTGCTGAGCCTGAGTTTTCGTGATAACGCAGTGGGCGTTGCGGTCTCATGCTGCGATCAGGAAAGGGAAGATCAAAATATGAGTTCAGTTATCACTGTTTCTCAGCTAAACAGATATCTTGCTTCAAAACTGCGGTCTGACCTTAAGCTGAAAGGCATTGCCGTCAAGGGCGAGATATCCAATTTTTAATATACATTACAAATCAGGTCATGCCTATTTTACAGTAAAGGACAGCAGTTCTGCACTTAAAGCTGTTATGTTTTCAAGCAGTGTTTCAAGGGCTTAAATTCGTGCCTGAGGACGGCATGAGCGTGCTTGTTATGGGCAATATAGAGGTCTATGAGCGTGACGGCGTTTATCAGATAATAGCTACGGAGATCGCACCTCTTGGTGGGGCGTTATGCACGTTCAGCTCGAACAGACCAAGAAAAAGCTTGAAAAAATGGGCGTATTTGATGTGAACAAAAAAAAAAGAAAATACCCCTTGTTCCAAAGAAGATAGCTGTTGTTACGTCGCTTACTGCGGCGGCTTTGCAGGATATAATCCATATAGCTGAAAGGCGTTATCCTGTGTGCAATATCGAAGTTTATCCTGCGCAGGTGCAGGGTACGGCGGCAGCACAAACTATATGCAAAGCACTTTCGGCGGCTGATAAAAGCGGTGCAGATACCATAATTTTTAGCCTCGTGGCGGTGGCTCTAGCGAAGATCTTATGGTGTTCAATGACGAGGCTGTGGCGCTGGCTTTTTACGCCTGCAATACACCTGTGATATCGGCTGTAGGTCACGAAACTGACACCACCCTTGCAGACTATGCCGCAGATATGCGTGCGCCAACTCCGTCAGCGGCGGCTGAGATTGCTACCCCCCGACAAGGCGGATATACTTAATGCTGTGAGGCTTTTTAAGGCAAAAGGTTGACAAGGCTATGGAGCTTAAACTTGATAAGGCTGTGTCACAGATAGAAAGCTGTGATAAGCTTTTGAAATTATATTCTCCCTGAAAAGAGATTAGAGCAGAGTGAAAAAGCAGTGTGCGACCTTGAAAAAAAGCTGTCACAGATCATGGAACGCAGGCTTGAAAAAGCTGTCAGTTAAAGCTTGACGGCTATGTTTCTTCTCTGAATATGCTTAGTCCGTTCAATATTCTTGGCAGGGGATATGCTATCGTTCAGAAAGACGAAAAAGCGTTGTCGACAGTGTATCAATGCTGAACGTTGGCGACGAGGTAAACATAAAGTTGTCAGACGGCAGTGTATCTGCTAAAATAACATTTGTCAAATGAAAGGCTGTTTAAAATGACTTTTGAAGAAAATCTTACAAGACTTAATGATATAGTTGGTCAGCTTGAAAATGACAAGCTTCCTCTTGAGAAAGCTTTGGCACTTTATAAAGAGGGATAGATCTGTCGGTCGACTGCAAAAAAGCCTTGAAAGTGCAAAGCTTTCCGTAAAGGCTATGAACGGAGATAATAGCGATGAATGATATGAACAAAGCCACACTTGATTATTATGTGGAGCTTATAGATAATAAACTGCTGGAGCTTACCCGCTCAAAGCCTGAGCTTCAGGGTCAGGTAGTTGAGGCTATGGAGTATTCTTTGCAGGCAGGGGGCAAAAAAAGGCTCAGACCTGTGCTTATGCTTGAATTTTGCCGTATGTGCGGTGAGCGTCAGCCTGAGAAGTATGCAGAGATAGCTTGTTCTATTGAACTTATACACACTTTTTCTCTTATACATGACGATCTGCCTTGTATGGACGATGATGATTACAGACGTGGAAAGCCCTCATGTCATAAAAGCTTTTCCTGAGAATATCGCACTACTTGCAGGCGATGCACTGAACACTCTTTTGCTTTTGAAGTAATTGCCAACAGTGCCATGAACGGCGTTATATCTGCCGATCAGGCAGTCATGCTTATTTCTGTTCTGGCAAGGGCGGTTGGTACTGACGGCATGATAGGCGGTCAGGTGATAGACCTTAAATATGAAAAACAAAGAAATAGATGTTGATACACTGAATATTTTGCAGACCTGCAAAACAGGCGCACTTATCGAGGCTGCCTGCGTAATGGGCGTTATTCTCGGCGATAAGCTTGAGGCTATCCCCTTTGCGGCAGACTATGCTCAGGCAATGGGCAGAGCATTTCAGATAGTTGACGATATCCTTGACGTAACAGGCACTTTTGAGGAGCTTGGCAAGCCTATCGGCAGTGACAGCGAACAGCATAAAAACACATATGTATCCCTTCTTGGACTTGACAAGTCAGAACAGATAGCAAAACAACTGACAGTTCAAGCACTGGGTCATCTTAAATATTTTGAGGACAGCATTTTCCTCACAGAGCTTACATCTGATATGCTTACAAGAAGAAGTTGATAAAAAAGATTGGAGATCTAGATATAATGTCGGAAATAAAAAAGCCTGATATTTATAAAATGAATTTGCCTGCCGACTTGAAAAAAGCTTTCCACTGCACAGTGTGAGGAGCTTTGCGGTGATATAAGGAAAATTCTTATAGATACGGTTTCAAAAACGGCGGTCATCTTGCGTCAAATCTTGGTACTGTGGAGCTTACAATGGCTATCCACAGAGTTTTTGAATCACCTAAAGATAAAATCGTCTGGGACGTTGGTCATCAGGCATATACACATAAAATACTTACGGGTAGACTCAAAGAGTTTAAAACCTCTCAGACAGGAAAACGGTATTTCGGGTTTTGCAGACCTGATGAGTCAGTGCATGATGCTTTTTTATAAGTGGCCACAGCTCTACGTCTGTTTCTGCGGCGCTTGGGATCGCCACAGCAATGAAGCTGAGTGGTGATAAAACTCACCATGCTATTGCTGTAGTCGGTGACGGTGCTTCAACAGGTGGCGAGCTTTACGAGGGACTTAACAATGCAGGCAAAAGTGATACAAATATCATCGTTATCCTCAACTACAATGAAATGTCTATCTCAAAAATGTTGGCGGAATGGCAAAAAATATCTTTCCTCCATGCGTACAAAGAGAGCTATCAGCGCACAAAGGGCAGAGTAGAGAATGCTTGATAAGACGCCTGTTATAGGTAAACCTGTGAAAAATGCCGTTCGTAACTCCAAAAATGCGGTCAAGAACATGATACTTCACAGCACCATGTTTGAAGATCTTGGCTTTCACTATATTGGACCTATCGACGGACATAATCTTGAAGAACTTGAACAGGGGACTTATGGCTGCAAAGGCAGTAAACAAGCCTGTTTTTGTTCATGTGAATACTATAAAAGGCAAGGGCTATGCTCCTGCAGAAGCTAACCCAGGAGAGTTTCACGGGGTTGGCTCCTTTGAAATAAAAACGGGCAATCCCGACGTCGTACTTTCTGACAGCTTTTCTTCTATAATGGGAAAAGAGCTTTGTGAAATGGGAGAAAAAAGAATAAGCGTCTTTGTGCAGTCACTGCGGCAATGAAATACGGCACGGGGCTTCAGTATTTTGCGAAGCGTTTTTCCTGAACGCTTCTTTGATGTAGGCATTGCCGAAGAACACGCAGTTACTTTCTGTGCTGGGCTTGCTTCTATGAACTATGTACCTGTTTTTTGCGGTGTACTCATCGTTTTTGCAAAGGTCATACGACCAACTTATCCATGATATGGCTATAGGAGGTTGTCATGCAGTTATATGCGTTGACCGCGCAGGTATAGTCGGTGATGATGGTGAAACACATCAGGGAATTTTTGATGTTTCTTTTCTTACCTCTGTGCCGAATATGAGGATATATTCTCCGTCTAATTATGACGAACTCAGACTGTGCCTGCATAAGGCTGTTGAGGACGACAGTGGCATTTGTGCTGTGAGATATCCAAGGGGCAGGGATCAATCGCTGTATGATACATCTGATCCTGTTTCAACTTACGTTTATCGTCATATAGAGGGCGCAAAAGGTTCTGCTTGTTACATACGGCAGGCTTGCAAATGATCTTTTTTACAGCTATAGAAATACTCAGAAATCGCGATATAAAAGTGCGATATTATTAAGCTTGTGAATATTTTCCCTATAGACAATGAGGTGGTTGATATAATGTCAGCCTACGATGCTGTGCTGTTCTTTGAGGAAGCTTATTACTGTGGAAGTATTTCAGAGAAGTATGCTTCTATCTGCCCAAATGTGGCACAGTTTGCTATTGACGGTTTCGTGAAGCACGGAAAAATGTGATGTGCTACTTGACGAGCTTGGTTTTTCAGCAGAGAAAATGGCTGATACAGTTGAGGGCTTTTGAAAGATGAGTGAAAGACTTGATGTGTATATAGTTACGAACTGCGGCGTAAAAAGACCGAGAACGTGCCAAACAGCTTATAAAAAATGGATTTGTGTCGGTAAACGGCAAGGTCTGCGTCAAGCCTTCTATATTAGTTGATGAGAACGACGGGGTGAAATGTAGGCCTGACGATATGAAGTTTGTCGGCAGGGGGCGGACTTAAGCTTGAACACGCCTGCGATGTTTTCGAACTTGACTTGACAGGTAAAGTTTGTGCAGATATCGGTGCTTCAACCGGGGGTTTACTCAGTGTATGCTTGAACATGGCGCAAAATTTGTCTATGCGGTGGACGTGGGTCACGGACAGCTTGATGAAAGTTTGTGCAATGACAGCAGGGTGAAAAACTGTGAGGGCGTGAATGCACGATATCTGACAGCGGATTTTTTTTTGACAGACCTGTGCAGTTCATAAGTGGTGACCTTTCGTTTATTTCTCTAAAACTTGTTATAAAATCCCTTTGCGATTGTCTTTGCGATGGCGGTGAAATGGTTCTTCTTATAAAACCTCAGTTTGAGGCTGGCAAGCAGGCTCTCAATAAAAAGGGTATCGTCAAAGATCGTAAAGACCATGTGAGAGTGATAACCGAGCTTCTTGGCTGTTTTAGAGCAGAGGGGCTTGCGGCTGAAAAGATAACAATTTCCCCTGTTAAGGGCGGCGACGGCAATCTTGAATATCTTATTCTACTTAAAAACGCTGACATGACGGCTGACAAGCTTGGTCAGCTCAATATAAAAATTTGTGAACGAAGCTTTTGATAGCTTCAAAAGACTAAACGCAAGAGTGGTAATATTATGAAAATTTATCTTTATCCAAATCTTGATAAAACTCATTGCTTTTGAGTATACGACCGCAACATATGAAAGGCTGCACAAAAATGGTGCAAAACTTTTTTTTATGGATAGATGCTATAAGCACGTTTTCGGAAAGCTCAATATCACTTTCTGTAGCGAAGACGAGTGTGTAAAGCAGTGTGATATGATTATTGCGATCGGTGGTGACGGAACGATACTCAAATGCTCTCTTAAGGGCTGTGAGTTTGAGAAGCCTATACTTGGCATAAACTGTGGCAGACCTCAAAGGTTTTATGGCCTCTCTTGAACATTCACAGCTTGAATTGCTGGACAAGCTTTTTTCTGGAGAATATACCCTCAGCCGCCGAATGATGTTAAACGTAAATGTCGAATGTGGCAGTGAAAATAAGTCATATACTGCGCTTAATGACGTTGCTGTAACAAAAAGCTGACGATTGTAAGATAGCCGATTTTGAGGTATCAAAAAACGGCAGACTTATTTCTTCACTTCGTGCAGACGGCGTTATACTTTCTACAGCCACAGGCTCAACAGCCTACTCAATGTCAGCAGGCGGACCTATAATCGAACCTGAAAATGAAGTGTATAGAGTTCACACAGATATGTGCTCACTCGCTTTTTGCAAGATCTATGATACTTTCAGAGGACAGCGTTATGAAAGTCAAGTGTCACACTAACAGTGGCTCACGCAATCGTCAGCGTTGACGGTAATAATGTTTTCAGACTTTCGGCAGAGGACACTGTGATAGTATCAAAGTCAAAGTATTTTGTTGAAATCATAGATATAAGCGGCGGCAGCTTTTTTCTCGTCAATAAACAAAAAGCTTATGCAGCCGTTGAAGGAATCAGCGGAGGACGGCATATGAAAAAATCAGCGTCAGAATTTGATAATGCAGATTGTCAAAGACGAAAATATCGGCACTCAGGAGGAACTTCGTGAAGCGCTTAAAAGGCATGGTCTGAAAGTCACTCAGGCAACAGTTTCAAGGGATATAAAAAGAGCTTTCCCTTGTAAAGACCATTGGTTCAGACGGCAATTATAAATACAGCCTGCCTGCACTCAAAAAAGATATTGCAGAGCAAAAACAACGGCATTTTCGGCATAATTTCAGACGCCGTTGTGTCAGTGGATCATGCGCTTAACACTGTAGTTGTGAAATGTCATACGGGCATGGCACAGGCGGTGTGTGCAAAGCTTGACAAGCTTGGGCTTGACAATGTTGTGGGAACGCTTGCAGGTGACGACACGATATTCATACTTATGCGGACAGAAAAAGATGCGTCCCATATGGCAGAGGAACTGAGATCCTCTATTATTTCTTAAACAGCAGAGGAATGATCTAAAATGTTAAGTGAACTTTATATTGAAAATCTTGCCGTGATAGAAAAGGCGACTATAGATTTTTCTGATAAACTTAATGTTTTCACAGGCGAAACGGGAGCAGGTAAGTCCATACTTATAAATGGAATAAATGCTATTCTCGGTCAGCGTGTCACTAAGGATATTGTGAGAACAGGCACGGACAAGGCTGTTATTTCAGCGTTGTTTACTGACATTGGGGACAATGTTTTGCAGGTACTAGACGAACTTGGCATAAGTGCAGAAGACGGACAGCTTTTTCTTACCCGTGAGATACGTTCAGATGGTGGAAGCGTTGCAAGAGTTAACTCGAGAGCGGTGAACGTCTCCGTACTTAAAGCTATTGGAGAAACGCTTGTAACTATCCATGGACAGCACGACAATCAGATACTCATGGCTTCCTGAACGTCATATAGAGATACTTGACAGTTATGCCGAATCGGAAGCTCTTATAGAAGATTATCACAGCTCTTTCAGAGAGCTTCAAAGCATTGCAAAGAAGATAAACAAGATAAAAAACTGAGCAAAGCAAAAAAAAGAGTTTCGCATGGCTGAGCTTGCTGATATTGTCGAGGAGATAAACGCGCTAAACATTCATGAAGGCGAGGATAAAGAGATAGAAGCAGAGCTTAACATCTCTAAAAAATGCTGTTGCAATCTCTGAGGCTCTTTATATGGCAAAACAACTTCTTTCGGGCGATGATGACACAGATGGTGCAGTGGAGATGACGCAGAGAGCTTCAAAATCGGTTGAGGAATATACCGATATAATGACTGAGATATCGCCTATATATGACAGACTTAGTTCTGCGGCTATTGAAATGGAGGATATTTCCGAGGAGATAGGCTCGCTTGACAGCCTCGATATCGACCCGAAACGTTATGATTACCTTAATCAGCGTTCTGATGAACTCAGGCGTATCATGAAGAAATACGGACCTGAACTTGATGATGTACTGACTACTCTTGAAAATTCACAGAATGAGCTTGATGAACTGAGCGGAGCAGAACAGAGCTTAGACGAGCTTAATAAAGAAAAGGAAAGACTTCTTTGCGGAGGTATCAAGGAAAGCCAAAGCACTTTCAGACCATAGAAAAAAAGCAGGAGAACGGTTTGTTTCTCAGGTAACAGAGGAGCTTGAATTTCTCAATATGCCAAAGGTCAAGCTGGTGGTTCAGCAGAAAACAGGCAAGCTCACCATAAATGGCATGGATAAGCATAGAGTTCCTTATTTCTGCAAACCTGGGCGAAAAGAGCCAAAGCCTATTGCGAAGATCGCTTCAGGCGGTGAGCTTTCAAGAATAATGCTTGCACTGAAAAACGTAATTGCAGAAAAAGGACAGTATCGGCACGCTGATATCTGACGAGATAGACACAGGAGTAAGCGGCAGAGCGGCTCAGAAGATAGGTATAAAGCTGAAACAGATATCTCGCCTTAGGCAAGTTCTTTTTGCGTGACCCACCTTGCCCAAATGGCTGTTATGGCGGATAATCATTTGCTTATTGAGAAAAAATATACAGGGCGACAGGACAGTTACAACTGTTAGAACTCTCGATCATGAGCAGAGAAAGTATGAGATAGCAAGGATAATGGGCGGTGAAAATATCACAGAGCTTATGCTTGAAAATGCTGAACAGTATCTTAAAGACGCTGACAATATGTAACACAAAAGTCCCTGATGATTGCGGGGACTTTTTTGTGAACGTACATTTATTATTTATTGTTGTAAAATTCATAGTAATGTGGTATAATAACAATCGGTAGGTGATTATTTGAAACTTGAACATATAAACGTCAAAGAAGCCGTGAGATATATGGGAATGGGCAATAACAAGCCAGACGAACGCACGGCGTTGTTGATAGATGAATGTGAAAAAGAGCTTTTGAAGGTCATTGAGCCTAAATTTGTGTACAGAGTGTTTGATGTCGCTCATAAAGAGAACGGTGTTGAGGTCATAGGTACTCCGTTGTTTTGGCGGCAATGATATATGCAGACACCTTGAAGGGTGCAGTAAATGCGTGCTTTTTGCAGCGACTATTTTCTTCGGGCGTTGATAGAAAGCTTCGTGCTTATGAAGCAGAGGATATGGCTAAAAGCTATGATAGCGGATTGCCTTGCAAGTGCGGCTGTGGAGCAGGTATGCGATATAGTTGACAACACTGTGAAAGAAAAAGCTCAGCGGATATAATCAGACATGGAGGTTTTCTCCTGGTTATGGCGATTGCCTATCAGCGTGCAGAGTTTTTCTTGACGTACTCAATGTGCAGAAATTTATCGGACTTAATGCAACTGAAAATAATATACTGACGCCGAGAAAGTCTGTTACGGCGATAATCGGATTGTCAAAAAAATGAAATATCAAAGGGCAGACGTGGTTGTGCCTGCTGTAATATGAGGGAAGTCTGTCAATTCAGAAAAAAGAGGAGATCATTGTGGATTTTAGAACATTACTTAAAACAAAAAGAATTTTGTCATACTTGACGGAGCAATGGGTACTATGCTTCAGGCAAAGGGACTTGAAATGGGTGGCACTCCTGAAGCTCTTAATATAGACAAGCCTGATTGGCTGGTGGACATACACCGCCAGTATATAAACGCAGGCTCAGACATTGTTTACGCCAACACTTTCGGTGCAAACAGACACAAGCTTGAAAAGTGCGGATATACTGTCCAGCAGGCTATCCCTGCGGCTATAAAAAATGCAAGAAGAAAAGCTTGTGAGGGTACTGATACCCTTTGTTGCTCTTGATATCGGACCTATCGGACAGCTTCTAGAGCCAACAGGAACGCTCACTTTTGAAGAAGCTTACGATATTTATAAGGAGCAGATACTTGCAGGAGCTGACGCAGACCTTATCGTTTTTGAAACAATGACAGATCTCTATGAACTTAAAGCGGCTGTTCTTGCGGCAAAGGAAAACAGCGATCTTCCTATAGTCTGCACAATGACATTTGAGGAAAATATGCGTACATTTACTGGCGTTGCCATAAGCTCCATGGCTTTGACTTTGAGGGTCTGGGCGTTGACGCAATCGGTGTGAACTGCTCATTAGGACCAAAGGAGCTTTTATCCTGTTGTGGAGGAGCTTTTGCAAGTGGACAAATCTCCCTGTTGTAGTAAAGCCTAATGCAGGACTTCCTGACCCTGTTACAAATGAATATAACTGTTCACCTGAAGATTTTGCGGAGTTTGCAGAAAAGCTTATCCCATTGGGAGTTAAGGTGCTTGGAGGTTGCTGCGGAACTAACCCTGAGTATATCAAAAAGTTGCTGAAATGCTCAAAGGCAAGAAACACGTCAGCGTGCATAATGATATCCCTGCCGCTTGCTTGTTCACCGACACATACTGTAGTTATAGACCAGCCAAGAATAATCGGTGAGCGTATCAATCCTACTGGCAAGAAGCGTTTTAAAGAAGCGCTGCTTGCAAACGATATTGACTATATCCTTGGTCAGGCTATCGAGCAGATACACGCAGGTTCGGATATTCTTGATGTAAATGTTGGTCTGCCGGGAATCGACGAAAAAGAGTATGATGGTCAAGGCTGTAAAGTCTTTGCAGGGCGTTGTCGATGTGCCTTTGCAGGTGGATTCAACTATACCTGAGGTGCTTGAAGCGGCTCTGAGGGCTTATAATGGCAAGCCTATCGTCAATTCTGTAAACGCTGAGGACAGCTCCATTGAAAATGTTCTTCCTCTTGTAAAAGAAATATGGTGCGGCTGTGGTAGGTCTTACTCTTGATGAAAACGGCATACCAAAGAGTGCTGACAAGAGATTTGAGCTTGCTAAAAAGATACTTGACAAGGCGATTGAATACGGCATTAGAAAAGAAGATGTGTATATAGATTGTCTTACTCTTACCGCTTCTGCGGAGCAGGAAAATGTTATGCAGACAGTAAATGCAGTGGAGCGAGTAAAGAATGAGCTTGGACTTAAAAACAGTTCTTGGTGTATCGAATATCAGCTTTGGTCTGCCTAGCAGAGAGATAGTTAATCACAATTTTTCTTATGATGGCGCTCACAAAGGGTCTTGACCTGCCTATAATGAATCCTAATATTGATTCTATGACGGCAACTGTTCGTGCCTACAAGCTTCTGACAAACATTGATAAAAACTCTGTTGACTTTATTTCTCACTACGGTGGCGAGAAAAAAAACTGCTCCTGCCGCAACGGGCGCAAAAGCTGAGATAGACTTGCCGTATGCTATCGAAAACGGTCTGAAGAAAGAAGCAGCTGACCTTACTGCAAAGCTTTTGCAGGAAACAGAAGCCATGAACATTGTCAACGATATGCTTATCCCAGCACTTGATAAGGCTGGTGCAGAATTTGAAAAAGGGGCAAAAGCTTTTCCTGCCACAGCTTATCCAGACAGCAGGCACTGCACAGGCTTGCTTTTGAGGTAATAAAAAATTACATTCTGTCAACGGGTGAAAAAAGCGTTTCTAAGGGCAAGATAATCCTTGCAACAGTAAAGGGAGATATCCACGATATCGGCAAGAACATTGTAAAGGTACTTCTTGAAAACTATGGTTATGACGTTATTGACCTTGGCAAGGACGTTGACTATCAGACAGTAGTTGATTGTGCAATAGAAAATGACGTACATCTTATCGGTCTTTCTGCGCTTATGACAACAACTCTTGTGAGCATGGAAAATACAGTTAAGCTTCTTCGTGAAAAAACAATGTTGACTGCAAGATAATAGTAGGCGGTGCGGTGGTAACGGCTGACTATGCAGAGCAGATAGGCGCTGACTATTATGCAAAAAGACAAAAGAGTCGGTGAGATATCGCAAAGAAAATTTTTTTCGGAAACTGAATAAAATAACTATGACCTCCCATAATCTGAACAACAGATATTTATGGGAGGCCATTTTAATGAAAAAAAGTTTTTTACAGCTATCATCATTTCATTTGTCGTTACAGTAAGCTCTGCAGGCATCAAAGTCGCTGCTTTTTCCTCATCAAACCTTGGGGCAGCATTCGTTTTGAGCAATGTTATGTCAGATGAAAAAACGATAAAAATGGCAGTGGTATAACTGTCATAGACGGCAATAGGGAAGATATAAAGTTTACTTTTAAAATAGCCGAGATAATTAAAAGCCTTTTTTAGCTAAGTGTACATTTATTTGTACTTGTATCAAAAGTGCGATTGACTTTTTGAGCCTTGCCGTGTTATTATATAAATATCAATCATAACGGAGGAGGCTCATTCAATGGTAACAGTTATAAGCGGTGGCTCTCACAGTGGACGTGACAAAGTTTTCATAGATAAGATCAAGTCTGCTGTAAAAAACGGCGAGCAGGTCATGGTCATAATACCAGATCAGTTTTCTTTTGAATATGATAAAAAAAAACTGTATGAACACCTTGGTGCGGCAGATTTCAACGTCATACAGACTGCAGGCTTTAACCGTATCGCTGAGTTCACAGAGAAGCTTTATGGCGGTAGGGTAAAAAGAAAAATGCCGATGATAACGTCCGCACTATCCTTATGTATAAGGCTGTCAGACGTCTTAAGCAGACCAAGGATATCCGCTTTTATAAAAAAGAGTCTTGAAAAGGGCAGTTTCTTAGCCGAACTTAACGAACTTGTGAGCCAGTTTCGTGAAAGCGAATAACACCACAGGATCTAGCTCTTGCTGCTGAGAAGCAGAGCGGCTCTCTTGCCATGAAACTTTTTGATATCTCAAAAGGCTTTATGAGGTTTTTTACATGGATGAGCTTGAAAAAGCAGGAATGCAGGATACACTGTCTGCAATGGCAAGAAGTGTGTATCAGGTGAAGGAAAACGGATATTTCCGTGGAATGACAGTTTTGTTGACGCTTTCAACGATTTCTCTTTTGAAGAACTTAAAATGCTTGACGCTTGTATCGCACAGTGCAAGAATATAACGTTCTCTCTATGTATCGACAATGAAAAAGCATTAGAAGATATGCAAATCACCCTTTTGCTGATACTCTTAAAACGTTGCAGCAGATAACATGATATTTCCGCTGATCATAATTACAAGGTCAACACGGTAGAGTGTCATAACAGCTCATTTAGAGTCCCTGAACTTGAATATGTGAGCAAAGAGATTTACAACACCTGTAAAAAGCCATACGTCGGAAAGTGCGAAAATGTTTCTGTTATATCAGCAACGGATATTTACGAAGAAAGTGAATTTGTCAGTGGAAAGATATGGGAGCTTGTCAGAGAAAAAAGGCTATAAATTCAGTGACATAGCTTTTTAAGCTTTTTGCAAGAAACCTTAAAGATTGTGCTTCCGCTTTTGAGGGTACGTTTGACAGATATGAGATACCATATTTTCAGACTGCAGTGACAGTGTTTCTTCATCATCTCTGGTGAGGTATATGAACTCGCTTTTCAAGTGCTTGCTTTCAAGAAAGTATTCCACGGACAATATTTTTTGAAATACATAAAATCGCCGCTTTTCCAATGCTGAATATCGAGATATCAAATCTGGAAGACTATTGCATACGCTGGAGCGTTGAGGGTGATATGTGGCTCAGTGATTTTTACTGTTGCAGGTGATCTCAGCGAAAAACAGCTTGAAAAAATAAACTGCTCAAGACGAAAGATAATCGAGCCTTTTTGAAGCATTTAAAAGCAAACTTGTTAAAGACGTTACAGCGGGGGAACTGTGCCGTGGGGTTTTATGATCTTCTTGGCAGCATTGAGTTTGACAGGAAAGACCCGACGG
>VOFK01002206.1_pt1 | contig 31944 bp, 42 predicted proteins | sample 5384121 | NCBI WGS metagenome assembly VOFK01 (sample SAMN12384730, study PRJNA508395) | human gut metagenome | isolation source: healthy gut J | host: Homo sapiens | reverse complement strand
TCAGAACAAGATATGATAAGACGATGTTCTTGCCACACCGGTGAGAATTACAGAGTCGCCCGTTTGATATTCGGTCTTGACGGTTCAAAAGCAACATCGAGGTAGGACGTTTATACTCCTCTACCTGAAGCCACGGAAGCAGGCCGGCCTGCAACCTGAAGTAACGGTCAGACAGGGAGAAGGCAGCGTGAACTGACCGCTGAAAGAGCCGAACTGAGTTGGTTGTCACCTTCACCTCGCCCACCTTATTGTTATTGACATCATACAGAGTCACCGTATATTATTCTTTATCGGCCAACACCTGAGTATCATCCTGTTGCTGCCTGTACGCAATGCCCGAAACATAAACCGTTTGTCCCGGACGATAGATGGAACGATCTGTAAACAGACTCAACACCTCCTGTTCGCGATTCTCCGAAGAAGGCGTAATGATTTGTTTCCCACAAGTCTGCAATCACGGCATAGCCGTATCGCTCATAGTGCGGGCATTATACATGATAGTTCTTTTTTATCCGGGAAACCCGAGTTTCAGCGTACCTTCTTTATCGGCCGTATGGGTTTGCGAAGGCATGAAACGTCCGTCCGTACCGGTATAAATCACCACCTCGGCATCGAACTGGGATGTCCGCTTTCGGCATCCACCACAACCGGTTCCAGGTCATCGTCAGGCAGGGACGATAAATCACCTCAACGCGGTGACATACATCAATGTTCCACCGGTTCGCCGACTTTTTCCTTCATTTTAGCTTTCAAGTAATAGATACCGGCTGCGGGGCCTGAATCTGAAGCGTAGTATCGACCGGCAAATAATCGGCAGTTCCTTTCAGCGAGTTTTCCTCGCTTTTTGCAACTTACCATACTTTGCAACAAAATTCTTCATCTTATTTGCCCACATCACGGAAGTGACGGGTAAGTTTATCTTATACAGTTGCAACGTAAAGCCGTTCAAATTCTTATAGTTCACTCTTACCTCCTGCATCTTGCCGGATAAGCCGCAACACTTCAATGACAGACAGAAGGATTCAATATCTCCTTTTCTATGTTTCTCAGCCTGTTGACACCGACATAACGAGGGTATTTGGAAATCCTCACGTACCACTTTCAGGCGTTCCACCTGATTATTTTGCTTCTGCAAGTAATCTGACAGGGCCAGATAAACCTCAGCTCCGGCTTCCTCATCAGGATATCCGGCTATCCAAGAGCGTAATTCCTTTTGGCAATCCTCATTGGAAAAGTTCTGATTGAAACGTGTTGAACAGATAATCCAACGCTCCGATGCGGTCACCATCCATGCCGAACGATACGCAGGAGTATCATACAGTGTCAAAAAGCGAACGATAATTCTGAAGAATTGCTGCCACGAAATCACATTCGGACACCGGTACTGCCGTATATGCCATAAAGCTTTTTATATCCTTCACCTGTGCCCGCAGACTGTTGGTCTGGTTACCCGACAAAGCTGCTTCCCACCTGTTTTGCTTCATCAGCAAAGAGGGCACGACGCGCCAGCAAATCATACAATTATCAAAATAGCGTTTGCTCATTTCCCCGACTCTTACCATCGGCTTCAGTTTCTCCACCGGACAGGATGCCAACAGGTCTTTGTCCTTCAGTGAAGACTGCAAGAATTGAAACCTTGCTTTTACATCTTTCGAGATAGTCAACTCACCCAAAATGGAATAGAGCACCGCCCTGTCTTCCCGCTTTTTCCGTTTGCTTTGCCCAGTTTTCCAATCCCTTCATATCCGTCTCCAGACTATCGGGGTGACAAAGAGTGCGATATTGCATGGCAGTCAGATATGCCTTCATCATTTGCGGCACATCACGCTCAGCCTTTGCCTTATCATAGATTTTCATCGATGCGGACACCACAGACTGAGGAAGGTCTTTCTTTTTGAAGTTGTTCTACCTCTTTCCACATTTTATCGTAAGTTTGTGCATGCAATGGAGCAAATAAACTCATTGCCCAGAGCACTATCAGAAAATAATAACGAGTATTCATAAGCTTCGTCTTTAATTGTTCCTTTAACAAAGAAACGCATTATGTAGTTCAGCACTGCATCTAATTGGTTAAATTAACAAAACAAGGGAAACGGAATTTCTGCTTTTCTCAACGAAGCAGAAGCAAACGCTTCAAGATAAGACGCTTATACTGCTTCTTCAAATCATCCGCCAAAAACAATTGTCAATCAAATCCATCCATTTAATAACAGACCGTCGAAACTTTTTTTGGCGATATTCTCTATCCACCTTGCCACTGACCCCCCGAAGCGACAATAGATGACTCGAAATCCTTCCGACATATTTTCCGCTTCTTTCCATTGAGTGTCAATGCCAATTCTTCAGTATCTTCGGGCATAACAAGGACGGTAGAGAGTAAATCGTATGCAGGTGTCAGACAATAACCAAGTCCTACATTATATAATGAGAAGTTTTTCAAATGCATATCCGAGTTTCCTGTTATCCCACGAGAATATCACCAACTCCCAAAAGTTCACCAAAGTCGAGTTGCGGAACAGCGGAATACTTCTTGATAGCCTTGGCTATCTGCTCATGAACAACTTTATATTTATATTCGGTCAACCGTTCGGTCAACTGACACATATCCCTCCCATCGCTATCTTACTGCCATCTGCCTTTCTGTCTATACGTCGGGTGATATAACATAGCTCTCCATCGGCAAAACGCACCAATCCATGAGGCACAACAGCTATTTTGGCTGCTTCCGCCATGTGCATTGTGGATCCTCCAGCTCAGGCAAAGAGCGGTAAATGTCCGTTGTGGCTTCAGGATAAACCGTCCCCCACAACCCGACAATCGTAAAACGATCAGGTTCATTCTTTCCACCGGGGCGAACATCAAGCGACAATTTGGCCTGTGCACCGGTCAATGTAGTCCGGGCTCTGACCACTTGCCCGCCAAATCCCTATTTCGCTTCTCACATAAGGCAGATGAGGAACCTTGCCGTGTACCATACAGTTTTTTGAGCACAAGCGGATGATAATCCACCTGACCTTCTTTCAACTCCTTATAGCAATATAAACATTTTCCCATCGCATCTCAATTAAACCGGTTCATCAAGTATCACTTACTGCCCTATGCGGTCTTTACAACACACCAGCAATAACGACATACGATCGCGCTGGTTTATCTTCCAACTGTTTTCTGCAATATTCAGAAGCCATCCTTCGGGAATCAAGCCATCAAAGAAACAACACAGTGTCATGATACGGCTTATCCGTCAAGGGGGAGTGTCAGGCTAATGGCTTCCGCCTTATCGGAGTTCAAGAAATCAGCGTCATAAACAAAAGTGAAACCATTTTCATCTTCCGTGAGCAGACCGGCATAGGTATCATAAAGAAATATCTTCCCTCTTTTCATTCTTCATCCTCCTTTCTTATGGGCACTGCCCCTACTTTATGCCCGAAAAGAGCAAGTACCTGATTGACTTTATCTATCCGCAAAGTTTCCTTACCTTGCTCCAATTCACGTACAAAACGCAATCCGACACCCGACTTAGCTGCCAAATCCACCTGCGTAAGCCCAAATTTTTTACGCATATCCTTTATAAACAATGGTAATGAATCGCTCATAATTATACCCTTTAAGGTGCAAATATAACAAAAGATTCCACAATTACACCCAAATGGGTATAATTGTTCGTGCTTCTTTTTAAAATATACCCGAAAAGGTGTAATTCATTTATCCAAAGCAAGCGCAGTACGTCCGTTGTCTTAAGTAACAAAAAACAAGACACAAATAGATTTGGAACTTTAAGCGATATCTCATACCTTTGATGACCAATAAATACACATACATTTCACAGGTTGGTGCGCTCTATCGGACGCTCTTTTTTATTATTCAACGAAAACAGCCTTTCGGAAACAACCGACTACGAAGGAATAAGCATGGACTTAATATCAAATAAGGCGGACTCTAAGAATCCAGCCTTATCTGCAACTATTTTAATGAATTTATATTCTTTATTCTTTGACAGGCGTATTGCCCAATGTTGCCACTACAAAATCATAGAACTTGGCAACCGAAGGAATATAACAACGTTCGTCGGGTGAATGAGGAGAACGCAAAGGTAGGTCCGAAAAAAGAAATCATATCAAGCCGGAACAACGGCACCGATGATGCCACATTCCAAACCGGCATGAATCACTTTCACTTCGGTTCTGCCGAACTGTGCCTTATACGATTCCTTCATTGCTTTCAAGATAGGAGAATCAACATTCGGTTCCCAACCGGAATAACCGCCGGTGCGTGTCACTTCCATGCCTGCCATAGAGAAACAGCTTTCCAAAGAAGTATTCAGATAATCCTTCATGGAGTCGCGTGAACTACGAGTCAGAATCTTTATTTCCGCTTTACCGCCACCGATAGTGACAATAGCCAGATTGGAAGATGTCTCCACTGTATCGGGAATGGTCGGAATCATGCGTGACACAAACCGTTCTGACAAGCATAGATGGCATCAACCAGATTGTCTCTGATTTCATCGGGAACCATCATTGCAGGCAGTTCGACACGCTCTGCCTTAAAGCTGATCGGAGTTTCGTGCACATGATATTCTTCGTTCCACAAAGTCTCGCATTCTTGTACATATTCCATCACATCTGCTTCTTCTTCAGCCGGAATGGTAATCACCACTTCGCACTCACGGGGAATGGCATTACGCATATTTCCACCCTGCCATGAAACCAAGCATGCCTCATCGTAAGCAATCACCTGATTCATAAAGCGTGCCATCAACTTATTGGCATTGGCACGGCCTTCGTTGATTTCAAGACCGGAGTGACCGCCGCGAAGTCCTTTCAAAGTCACTTTCAAAGCGATATCATCAGGGTCGGTTTCCACTTCTTTGTATTCCAAAGTAGCAGTCAGATCTTCACCGCCTGCACAACCGATATATAGTTCACCTTCTTCTTCCGAATCAAGATTCAACAAAATATCTCCATCTACCGTACCCGGTTTCAAGCCGAATGCACCAAACATTCCGGTTTCCTCATCAGCGGTAATCAATGCTTCCAACGGTCCGTGCTTCAGTGTGTTGTCCTCTAAAACAGCCATAATAGCAGCTACACCCATACCGTTGTCAGCTCCCAATGTGGTGCCTTTTGGCTTTCACCCAATCGCCGTCGATATAAGTCTGGATGGGATCGTTTTCAAAATCATGTACTGTATCGTTATTCTTCTGGGGCACCATGTCCATATGTGACTGAAGAATTACTTTCTTACGGTTTTCCATACCGGGAGTAGCAGGTTTACGATAAATGATGTTACCTGCTTCATCTTGAAATGTTTCTACACCGATGCTCTTTCCAAAGTTCAGCAAGAACTCTTGAATCTTCTTCAGATGACCCGAAGGACGGGGAACCTGAGTCAATGAATAGAAATGCTTCCACACGTTCTGCGGAGCAAGAGAGAGAATTGTACTCATAACTTCTTAGTTTTATTAGTGAACGGCAAAGCCGCTAATCCATATATTCCCAACAAAATTAATAAAAAGGTTTGTATTCCATGCACTAATAGTGCAAAAATTCCTGCATCTTCTTTACCCACTCCATAGAGCATCATCATTGTTATGACAGCAAAATGCCACGGACCTGCCCCCATTAGGGGTGGGGACAACGACTGCAATGCTACCCACAACAAACATCACCAATGCCGCCATAATGCTCAGATCGGCCGAGAAACCAAAACAAAAGAAGGATACGTAAAATTGCAGGAAATAACAGATCCAAATGGCAACGGTGTAAAAGATGAAAAGCTGCATCTGCTTCACATCTTTCAACGAAAGGATACCCACCCACACATTATGCAGAATGCCTCTCACCTTTGCAAAAACCGCCACATTCCTTATCAGAAAAAAGGCCAGCACACAAACAGCCGAAACACATATTATAATAATGTAAAAATGGGCAGAAGTCAACACATCGGTCAGCGCCCGCGTATCAGTTCCGGTTTCTTTGAAAAAAGTGGCAAACACACCGGCTTGCAGCAACAAGGTCACTCCTGTTATCAAAGCTACACAGAGAGTATCGATCAGACGCTCCGTCACCACTGTCCCCAAAGACTTGGGAAAAGAAGTGCCGTCATACTTTGCCAAAATGCCGCAACGGGAAATTTCACCCACACGAGGGACAATCAGATTAGCGGCATACGACACAAAAACAGCATACACGCAGTCTGATGTTTTGGGATACTCACCCAACGGAGCCAATGTAAGTTTCCACCTCCATCCCCGGAAGATGTGACTAAACACACCAAACACCAACGAAAGCAGCATCCAACTATAATCCATCCCGCCATCCAATACTTCCCACACATGCCCGAAATTAAATCCGCGGTACATCCATATCATTATCGCAGCTCCCAAAACCAACGGAAGTAGTATTTGCAGGCTCTTCTTTACAATCTTTTTTTATATGAGTTCCTTCCAAAAATCAGCGTATTTTAAATTTATAATGTTTACCTTTGCACGATGCAAAGATACTATCTTAGCGAAATAAACCTATTTATTAACGATAGAAAAATAACGGAATGGGATTAGTCAAACCAAAAAAATTTCTGGGACAACACTTCCTTAAAGACCTGAGTATTGCAAAAAGACATAGCCGATACAGTGGACGAATGTCCCGGTTTACCTATTCTCGAAGTAGGACCGGGCATGGGAGTATTAACCCAATTCCTGATGGAAAAAGGACGTGAAGTGAAAGTGGTAGAGCTTGATTTTGAATCGGTTGCCTATCTGCGTGAGAACTTCCCCGCTTTGGAAGGAAACATCATAGAAGATGACTTTCTGAAGCTGAAACTGGAGAAGCTGTTTGACGGCAGACCTTTTGTCCTCACCGGTAACTATCCTTATAATATATCCAGCCAAATCTTTTTTAAAATGCTGGACTACAAAGACCTGATTCCCTGTTGCACCGGAATGATTCAGAAAGAAGTGGCCGAACGTATTGCCGCCGGTCCGGGCAGCAAGACATACGGCATCCTGAGCATTCTGATTCAAGCATGGTATAAGGTGGAATATCTGTTTACCGTACACGAACATGTGTTTAACCCGCCCCCCAAAGTAAAAAGTGCCGTCATCCGCATGACACGCAACGAAACAAAAGAACTGGGATGCAACGAGAGGTTGTTCAAACTTATCGTGAAAACCACTTTCAACCAACGGCGCAAGACTTTGCGGAATTCCATCTCTTCAATTTTAGAAAAAGGAAATCCGCTGAGCAATGATCCGGTATTCAACAAACGCCCGGAACAGTTATCGGTACAGGAATTTATCGAGCTGACCAACCGGGTGGAAACCGCTCTGAAAGACAAAGCAGACATAGACTGCGGCAACGACATCGCCCGCAAAGGTGCAACAAGCCAAAAGGAATAACCTATTTATTTTATATTAACGGAAGAAGAATAGGATGAATAAAGAGGAATTAGAAAAAGTAGAGCAGCTCATCGAGCAAAAGAACTCCGAAGAACTGAAAGGACTGCTCTCCGGCTTACATCCTGCCGACATTGCCGAACTGTGCAATGAACTGGATGCCGAAGAAGCCCGGTTTATTTATCTGTTATTGGATAATGAAACAGCTGCCGATGTCCTCATCGAAATGGACGAGGACGCACGTAAGGATTTCTTAGAGATACTTCCTTCCGAAACAATTGCCAAGCGATTTGTAGACTACATGGACTCGGATGACGCCGTTGACATCATCCGTGAAATGGACGAAGACAAACAGGAAGAAGTCCTTTCGCACATCGAAGATATAGAACAGGCAGGCGACATTGTCGACTTGCTGAAATACGATGAAGACACCGCCGGCGGTTTGATGGGAACCGAAATGGTCATCGTAAATGAAAACTGGAGTATGCCCGAATGTCTGAAAGAAATGCGTATTCAGGCAGAAGACATGGATGAAATCTATTATGTATATGTAGTGGATGGATGACGACGAACGCCTGCGTGGTGTATTCCCCTTAAAAAGCTGATTACCAGTCCTTCTGTTTCCAAAGGGAAGCATGTGATGAAGAAGGACCCGATCTCAGTACATGTAGACACTCCGATAGACGAAGTGGTTCAGTTAATTGAAAAATACGACTTGGTGGCAGTCCCCGTAGTAGACAGCATCGGTCGTTTAGTGGGGCGTATCACTGTAGACGATGTAATGGACGAAGTCCGTGAACAGGCCGAACGCGATTACCAGTTGGCATCCGGTTTGTCTCAAGACGTAGAAACGGACGACAGCGTATTCCGCCAGACCACAGCACGTCTGCCATGGCTGCTGATTGGAATGATTGGCGGTATCGGCAACTCCATGATACTGGGAAACTTCGACAGCACCTTTGCAGCCCATCCCGAAATGGCACTCTATATCCCGCTTATCGGCGGTACGGGAGGAAATGTGGGAACACAATCTTCCGCACTAGTAGTACAGGGGCTTGCCAACAGTTCGCTGGATGCCCACAATACATGGAAACAAATCGTTAAAGAATCCGTAGTAGCCGTTATCAATGCGACTATCATTTCCATGTTGGTTTATATTTATAACTTTATCCGCTTCGGAGCAACTGCCACCGTATCTTACTCGGTGTCAGTCAGCCTGTTCGCTGTTGTCATGTTTGCTTCCATCTTCGGTACCTTGGTCCCCATGACACTCGAAAAGCTAAAAATAGATCCCGCCATTGCCACGGGACCGTTTATCTCCATTACCAACGATATCATAGGCATGATGCTTTATATGGGCATTACGGTATTACTATCGTAATTCTCTTTCTTCATAATGTGTTTCGGGCACGGATTTCATATTCTGTATCACCATATTAAGTGTGACAAAGGATGAGATTCGTGCCCGAAATACAACATTTATCGACCTAAAATAAAAAAAACAGGCAAAATAGTATGAAGTTCTAATTTATTTCTTTTAATTTGTAAACTGTTGCTATAATAAGAAAGCTCACTTTAAAAATCTATACGATGGACTCGAATGAAACTAATCGCCCTTTAACCGAAGTTCCGATGGACAAGACGCCCGAAACTTTGGTATCATCCCCCGCCCAAGCGGAAGAGAATAACACTATGTATGTACCTAAACAAACCAAAGAAGAGGTCATTAAACGTCTAAAAGAACTCAACGAAGATGCTTGCAATGCCGACAAACAAGAGTTGGATTTGCTGAAACAAACTTTCTATAAGTTACACAAAGCAGAACAGGAAACGGCTCGTAAAACATTTATAGAGGCCGGTGGAGCACCCGAAGCATTTGTAATGCCTTCAGACGACTCTGAAAGCCGCTTCAAGGAAGCCATGAGTTCCATCAAAGAGAAAAGAAGCGCCATGCTTGCGGAGCAGGAGAAAGAAAAAGAAGAGAACTTGCAGAAGAAACTGGCCATCATTGAAAAGCTGAAAGAGCTGTCTGAATCTCACGATGACGCCAACAAAAGCCTACAATGAATTCAAAAAACTACAGCAAGAATGGAATGAAATCAAGCAAGTTCCGGCAGCCAAAATCAATGAACTATGGAAGAATTACCAGCTTTATGCTGAAAAGTTCTACGATCTGATTAAGCTGAACAATGAATTCCGCGAATATGATTTCAAGAAAAACCTCGAAATTAAACTGCATCTCTGTGAAGCAGCCGAAAAACTGGCAAACGAAGAAGACATCATTTCCGCTTTCCACCAATTACAGAAACTGCATCAGGAATTCCGTGATACAGGTCCCGTAGCCAAAGAATTGCGCGAAGAAATCTGGACACGTTTTAAAACTGCTTCAACAACCGTAAACCGCCGTCACCAGCAGCACTTCGAAGCCCTAAAAGAAAAAGAGCAACGCAACTTGGATGAAAAGACCGTTATTTGCGAAATTGTGGAAACAATGGAGTATGACACATTTACCACCTTCCAGGATTGGGAAAATAAAACACAGGAAGTCATTGCTTTGCAGGCCAAATGGAAAACCATCGGCTATGCTCCGCAGAAAATGAATGTGAAAATATTCGAGCGTTTCCGTTCGGCATGTGATGAATTCTTTAAACGCAAAGCCGAATTCTTCAAGTCTGTCAAGGAAAACATGTCCGGTAATTTGGAGAAAAAGAAAGAATTATGTGAAAAGGCTGAAGCGCTGAAAGACAGCACAGATTGGAAGACTACCGCCGAAGTATTGAGCAAATTGCAAAAGGAATGGAAAACCATCGGCCCGGTCCCAAAGAAATATTCGGAAATGATATGGAAGCGTTTCATCGGGGCTTGTGACTATTTCTTTGACCAAAAGAACAAGGCTACTTCTTCACAACGTTCTGTTGAACAGGAAAATATGGTGCTGAAAAAAGAGATTATCGAAAAGCTGAATGCAATCAACGCTCAAGAAACTCCTGAAGAAGATGCCGATAATACCATTCGTGAGCTGATGAAAGAATGGAATACAATCGGCCATGTCCCTTTCAAGGAAAAAGATAAGTTATACAAACAATATCACGCAATAATTGATAAGTTGTTCGATAAACTGAACCTGTCTGCTTCTCAGAAGAAGTTGAGCAACTTCAAGTCAAACATCGGTAAAGAAGGTAATATATACCGTGAACGTGAAAAGCTGGTTCGTGCGTATGAAAATATGAAAAACGAAATTCAAACGTACGAAAATAACTTGGGATTCCTGACCAGTTCGTCAAAGAAAGGCAGTAACCTGGTAACAGAAATGAATCGTAAAGTTGAAAAGTTAAAAGCAGATTTAGAATTAATACTGAAGAAAATCGAAATCATTGACCAATCAATGAGTAAAGAATAAAAAAATATTCTTATATCTTGATTCCGCCGTCTTAATCAGAAGGAGCATCCTTTTATATTGAGATGGCGGTTTTTTAAATACATCTGTTCAATAGACTCGGAAAAGATGTTTCTTTGGGAGAATTGGCAATCCCGATTTGCCCCCGATCAATGTCCCACTTTTTTCGAAAGACAAAATGAGAGCAATAAAAAAGCTCCTAAAACAATATATTTAGGAGCTTTTTAAACTTTAACAAGTAATTTCTTTGTTGGGATACCAGGATTCGAACCTGGAAAACAGGACCAGAATCTGTTGTGTTACCATTACACCATATCCCAATGTCCTTTATCAAAAGCCTCATTTCGTTTTTGACGGTGCAAAGATACCGCTTTTTCTGAAACCTACAAACTTTTATATAACTTTTTTCTAAAAAACTCCATTATTTTACTGTAAAGTGAATTGGCATAGAAGTATTATCATCATCCAACATACTTCTTCACAAGTAAAACCAAAGTCAACAAATCCATCTAATTTATTAATAATCAGAATATATTCATAAATATCCAATCTGACATCCGAAACAAACACATCCAACTCCGGCAAAACATTCAAAGAGCCATTCTGTTTGTCCGGTACGACCACCCTATCTTTCATCCTCTAATATATTTGAGGTAAAAACAGAGGTAAATCAAAACTTATCTAAGGGATTAACCTAATATTAAAAGGTTCTCTAACTAAAAAAAACAAAAAGAGCGCATATTTCAAGCACATTTTTTCGTTGTAATTAGAAAACCAAGTATCTTTGTACTTTGTTGTAAATGTAGACTATTGAGTAAAATTAGTATTAAATAGAATGAACGAAGCAAAGTATTTAGTAAAAAAAATAACAGAAGGTATTCAAGAAAAAAAAGGTAAAAAAACATTGTTATAGCAGACCTTAGTTCCATTGACGATACGATTTGCAATTATTTTGTTATCTGTCAGGGAAATTCTCCCAGCCAAGTCACAGCGATTGTCGACTCGGTAAAAGATTATGTCCGTATAGCAACAGATAATAAGCCGACTGCAATAGACGGACTCCAAAATGCACAATGGGTAGCAATGGACTATAGTGATGTCTTAGTACATGTATTCCTACCCGAGGTCAGAGATTTCTATAATCTGGAGCACCTATGGGCAGATGCCAAGCTTACCTACTTACCCGATTTAGATTAAACATTTGATAGAAAAAAAATGAGTGAAACTAATAATAACAACAAGCCTAAAATAAATATGCCACGCTTTAATTTAAGCTGGTTATATGTTATCATCGCAATGAGCTTTGGTATCCTCTATTTTTTCCAATCAGGAAGGAGGAATAGATAAGCAAATCACTTATACCGAGTTTAAAGACATGGTGAATAAGGGGTATGCGAATAAAATCATTGCCTATGACAATAATACAGTTGAAATGTTTATCAAACCTGAGTATATCAAAGATGTATTCAAGAATGATTATAAGAGAGTAGGAAGAAGTCCCTCACTGAGTGTAGAAATCGGTTCGATAGAATCATTGGACAAATTTTTGGAAAAAGCTCAGGAAGAGGGTCATTTTACGGGCTCGATCAGTTACGAGAAAAAACGTGACTATTTCGGCGCTCTGTTTTGGAATATCGCTCCTTTCCTACTTCTAATCGGTATTTGGATGTTTGCCATGCGCCGTATGAGCGGAGGCGGAGGTTCGGGTGGCGCCAATCCTTTTAATGTAGGTAAAAAGTAAAGCCCAAGTATATGAAAAGGGAGACAAGACCAACCGAATTACATTTAAGGATGTAGCCGGTCAGGCAGAAGCAAAGCAGGAGGTAGAAGAAATTGTAGAGTTTCTGAAACAACCACAGAAATATACGGAACTTGGAGGTAAAATACCTAAAGGCGCTTTGCTTGTAGGCCCTCCGGGAACAGGTAAAACCCTGCTTGCAAAAGCTGTGGCAGGTGAAGCAGATGTTCCGTTCTTCTCATTATCCGGCTCTGATTTCGTTGAAATGTTTGTGGGTGTAGGTGCTTCACGTGTTCGTGACCTTTTCCGTCAGGCCAAGGAAAAAAGCTCCTTGTATAATTTTCATTGACGAAATTGACGCAGTAGGACGTGCACGCGGTAAAACCCGAGTATGGGTGGAAATGACGAACGCGAAAACACACTGAACCAATTATTAACCGAAATGGATGGCTTCGGCTCTAACAGTGGCGTCATTATTTTGGCCGCTACCAACCGTGTAGATATCCTCGATAAAGCATTGCTTCGTGCCGGACGTTTTGACCGTCAAATTCATGTTGATTTACCCGATTTGAATGAACGCAAGGAAGTGTTTGGCGTACATTTAAAGCCTTTGAAGCTGGATCATTCGGTAGACATCGATTTATTAGCCCGTCAGACTCCCGGATTCAGCGGCGCAGATATTGCCAATGTATGTAATGAGGCCGCCCTGATTGCTGCCCGTCATGGCAGACCTGCCGTGGGAAAACAGGATTTTCTGGATGCAGTAGACCGTATCATCGGTGGTTTGGAAAAGAAAACCAAAATTATGACCGCTGCCGAGAAAAATACGATTGCTTTACACGAGGCCGGTCATGCCACTCTTTCATGGTTCCTGGAACATGCCAATCCATTAATCAAGGTCACCATTGTTCCGCGTGGCCGCGCTTTGGGTGCTGCGTGGTATTTGCCCGAAGAAAGGCAAATCACCACTAAAGAGCAGATGTTGGACGAAATGTGTGCTACTTTAGGCGGGCGTGCTGCCGAAGAGTTATTCACCGGACATATCTCAACCGGAGCAATGAACGACTTGGAAAGAGTGACCAAACAATCTTACGGCATGATTGCATACGCCGGAATGAGCGACAAGCTGCCGAACTTATGTTATTACAGTAATGAAGAATATTCTTTCAGCAAACCATATAGCGATCGCACAGCCGAACTTATTGATGAAGAAGTTAAACGCATGATTAACGAACAATATGACCGTGCCAAAAGCAATCTTGTCCGAGCACAAAGACGGACACAACAAGCTAGCCCGCCTTTTGGTTGAAAAAGAAGTTATTTTTGCCGAAGATGTCGAACGCATATTTGGCAAACGCCCTTGGACCTCACGCTCAGAAGAAATTATGGCAGCCGAAGAAGGTGCTTCTAAAACCATAAAAGAAACTGAAAACTTTGATGAAAAGGAAATAGAAGAAAAAAAAGAAGAAGCATAAATAAAAAAGTATTGCCATTCTATATTTTCAAGGCAAGACAGACAAAGAAAATATGGGATGGCATTAGTATATTTACATAATAAAATTACCATGAAAAACAATTTCATGCAACGTGCCATTACCGATTATTTTTTGTAGCTGTATTAATCGGCTGCATACTAGGAGGCCCCGTTTCATTCGGCATCTTGTTTGCTATCATCAGTGCAGCAGCCATTAATGAATTTGGCAATTTAATCAACAAGCAAGAAGACGTGCAGATGAATAAGCGTATCTGCATATTAGGAGGTATATTCTTATTTCTATGCTTTTTCTATTATGGCATCAACCCCGCTCAAACAGGTATATTCGTTCCCTATTTGGCACTAATCATCTACCTAATGGTAAGCGAGCTGTATCTCAAGAAGAAAAATCCGTTGAACAATTGGGCTTACGCCATGTTCAGCCAAATTTATCTTGCATTACCGTTTGCCTTATTAAATGTATTGGCATTCCATTCTGATGAAACAATCAGTGTTTCACAATACAATCCTATTCTTCCTCTCTCCATCTTTATCTTTAACTGGGTGAATGACACCGGTGCTTATTGTACCGGAATGCTCTTCGGAAAGCACCGCCTATTTGAACGCATCTCACCCAAGAAGTCATGGGAAGGTTCTATCGGTGGCGGTGTATTCAGCATTATCGCTGCTTTTGTCATGGCTTATTTTTTCCCATTTATGTCGACAGGAGTGTGGGTAGGACTAGGATTGACTATCGTCGTATTCGGTACATGGGGTGACTTGAGTGAGTCACTGTTCAAGCGTTATCTGGGATTGAAAGATTCCGGAAACATTCTGCCGGGACATGGTGGAATACTTGACCGTTTTGACAGTGCCATCCTCGCTATCCCGGCAGCAGTAGTTTATTTATATGTGGTATCTCTATTTTAATTCCGGTAAATCGAATGGAGTAAATAAGGGGGAAGTCTCATCCGTCAGAAGACGTTCTACCGTTGCCATTCCTACAACCATAAAAAGACAGATATCCCAACAAGAAATCCTGTCGCCAAAAAACCTTTTTTTAAGTTATATTTCATATACTCCGGGATTTTGGTTCATTATTCCCGAAACAACAAAAATATCCCTTAAAAAGTTTATTTCTTCAATAAAGACACCATCTGTCGTGCCGCCTGCCGGGAAGCTCCTGCCGGTCCCAATATCTGGATAATACGCTCGTACTCAACCATCATTTGTTCTCTATACACCTTATTATATAAAACAGACTCAAGTTCCGAACGGATATTCGCAACAGTCATTGTATCAGCAACCAACTCACGGACAACTTCTTTATTGGCAATCAGATTAACTAATGAAATATATTTCACCTTCAGAATATGCCGGCGCAAAAATGCAATAAACTTTCCAAGAGGAGTATGATAGCACACCACCTGTGGAACCCGGAACAATGCCGTTTCCAATGTGGCTGTTCCCGAAGTCACCAACGCCGCCTGTGCCTGCCGCAACAATCTATAAGTTTGTCCAAAGACTATCTTAACAGGAACTTTCGGATTCAAGTATCCTGAATAATAAGAAGATTCCATGCCCGGTGCACCAAGCACCAATTGATAATCCTTTGTAAAGGTGCAGCCGCCTCCAACATTTTAGGAAGATTATCCTTAATCTCCTGTTTACGGCTGCCGGCAAGCAAGGCAATTACCGGGCTTGTCATTCAAACCGTTTTCGGCTGCAAAAGCACCGAAAGTTTCCACATTTCCTTTGCAATATTCATCGACCGCATCCACACACGGATTTCCCACGTAATGAATAGGATAACGATATCCTGCAAAAAAATCGATTTCAAACGGAAGAATGGAAAACAGTTCATCCACATCCCGCTTAATGTTCTTTATTCTATATTCTTTCCATGCCCAAATCTTGGGAGAAATATAATAGTAGACAGGTATTTGAGTGTTCTTCTTGATATACTCGGCGATTTTTAAATTAAACCCGGGATAATCCACCAAAATAACCACATCAGGCTGCCATGCGACAATATCCTCCTGACATTGTCGCATATTACGAAGAATGGTTCGCAAATGCAATAATACAGGTATAAATCCCATATAAGCCAGCTCTTTATAATGCTTCACCCTGCTTCCTCCGACAGCACTCATTTTATCACCTCCAAAGAAACGGAAATCTGCCTGAGAATCCTCTTGCTGCAAAGCACGCATCAAATTGGATGCATGCAAGTCCCCTGATGCCTCGCCTACTATCAAATAGTATTTCATACGTCTAATTTCCAGTTTTTCAAGTCCTTTATTATGCTATAAGCCGTAACATCTATCTGTGTAGGCGTAATGGCAACATAACCGTGATTCAATGCCCAATGATCAGAATCAACAGCTTCAGGCTCATGATTCACAAACTGCCCTGTCAGCCAATAATATTCTCCGCCTCTGGGGTGTGTGCAGACTTTCCATTCCTTTTCCCAAGTACCGTTCGTCTGACGACAAATACGTACTCCCTTAAACTCAGCGACATCCGGGAAATTCACGTTCAGACAAATACCGGCCGGCAAACCATGTTCAAGCACCTCTTCTGTTATTCTGCGGATATAAGGCAATAATGCTGAAAAATCAGCATCAGCCAAATGATTACACAAAGAATAGCCTATAGAGGGAATCCCTTTCAAACAACCTTCGATCACCACTCCCATTGTGCCGGGTAATGTACATTCACAGCCGAATTGTCACCATGATTGATTCCACCTATCACCACATCAGGACGATGGGGAACAACAGCATGCAAAGCCAACTTCACACAATCAACCGGAGTACCACTACATTTATATACAGTCAGATCTTCTTCTTCGCGTACTTTATAATATCTGACAGGATGCTCAGAAGTGATTGAGCCGGATGCACCGGAACGCGGTCCGTCCGAGCCATCACAATAATCTCTCCCAATCCGCGCAATGCACGAATCAATTCATTCAACCCTTTAGCATTCACTCCGTCATCATTAGACAACAATATCAATGGTTTTTCTTTCTTCATACTCATTAAATCTCTATTTTTTCTTGGAGTGTAAAGATACAACTCTTTAGCCGAACTATCCCCCCTGAGAATAGAAAATTATCTTAATCTTCTACAACCCAATGCTAAAATTGAAATAGAATTAGCAAGAAATAATTATCTTTGTCCCAGTTGAGTTATTAACAAAACCAATGAGTTATCAACAGTTTTGCTAATGTCTGCTGATTTTAATAGGTGTGCTCATCTATTATTAGTTACTTCGCAGCGAGAAAAAACTGATTAATATGGGAAAAATTATTGCTTTAGCCAATCAAAAAGGTGGAGTAGGTAAAACTACCACCACTATCAACCTGGCTGCTTCTCTAGCTACACTAGAGAAAAAAGTATTGGTTATTGATGCTGACCCACAGGCCAATGCATCATCTGGATTGGGCGTGAACATTAAAGAGGTAGAGTGTTCTATCTATGAATGTCTTATCAACAAAGCCGATATACGGGAAGCAATTTATACCACCGACATCGACGGACTCGACATTGTTTCTTCTCACATTGACCTGGTAGGGGCGGAAATAGAAATGCTGAACCTGGAAGACCGTGAAAAGATAATGAAAAGAGTGCTTGGTCCAATGAAAAACGAATATGACTATATTCTGATAGATTGTTCGCCTTCATTGGGACTCATCACAATAAACGCACTGACAGCAGCAGATTCTGTAATCATTCCTGTGCAGTGTGAATATTTTGCCTTGGAAGGCATCAGCAAATTGCTGAACACCATTAAAATTATAAAATCGAAACTGAACCCGTCACTGGAAATAGAAGGTTTCTTGCTGACTATGTTCGATTCACGTCTTCGTCTGGCCAACCAAATTTACGATGAAGTGAAAAGACACTTTCAGGAACTGGTATTCAAGACGATTATACAGCGAAACGTTAAACTAAGCGAAGCTCCCAGCCACGGCATACCTGTCATTCTATATGATGCCGACTCAACCGGAGCCAAGAACCATTTAGCGTTAGCACAAGAAATTATAACACGTAACAATAAGTAAACGATGGCAGTACAGAAGAAATTTGCTTTAGGACGCGGACTTGACGCACTGATTTCAACCGAAGAAGTAAAGACCTCCGGTTCTTCTTCTATTAATGAAATAGAACTGAGCAAAATCTCCGTCAACCCGAATCAGCCGCGTCGTGAATTTGACCCGGTAGCACTTCAAGAGTTGGCAGACTCTATCGCGGAAATTGGTATTATTCAACCTATAACGTTACGTCAACTAAGTGAAGACTCTTATCAAATCATAGCCGGGGAGCGTCGTTACCGTGCCTCTGTCCAAGCCGGACTAAAAACCATTCCTGCCTATATCCGCACAGCCGATGACGAAAATGTGATGGAAATGGCATTAATTGAAAATATCCAGCGGGAGGATTTGAATTCATTGGAAATAGCCTTGGCTTATCAGCATTTATTGGAACAATATGAGCTGACACAGGAACGTCTGAGTGAGCGTGTCGGCAAGAAACGTACTACGATAGCCAACTATCTTCGCCTGTTAAAACTACCGGCACAGATTCAGGTAGCGTTAAAGAACCGCGAAATAGACATGGGACACGCCCGCGCATTGCTGGCATTAGATGACCCTAAAACCCAAATACGAATATTTAATGAAATACAGACACAGGGGTATTCGGTACGCAAAGTGGAAGAAATAGTAAAAGCACTGACAAGCGGTGAAACCATAGACAGCGGTGGCAAGAAAATAAAGCCGAAAGGCAGTAAACTTTCGGAGGAGTATGTTATCCTGCAAAACCATTTATGCGGTTTCTTCGGTTCAAAAGTACAGTTATCATGTACAACTAAAGGAAAAGGCAAAATCAGCATTCCTTTATTAATAATGAAGAAGATTTGGAGCGTATCATGGAAATATTTGATTTGCTAAAGAAGAAAGAATAAAGCGTTATTACGACATTGGAAAAAAGAATATCTACATATAAACTACTGTCTCTTTTTGCTCTTGTGTCTGTTATGGACCGGGAGTACGGATGTTTACGGACAAAAAGCACGTCAACGCCGAATGGGAGTACGTGTAGATTCGCTGGCTCTCAAACAGCAAGCAATCACAGACAGTTTGGCTACAGATAGTATAACGACCGACAGTTTGGCTATACTGAACCAAAAAGAAATAGAGAAGTTGGAAGCTCCGGTCGACACCGCACTGCTGGCAAAGAAAAACGACTCCATACAGAACGCACTTCCAACGGAAAAGAAAAGATTTATTCCCAATTCGAACCGTGCTACATGGTTGGCTTTGATTATCCCGGGAGGAGGACAGATTTACAATAGGAAATATTGGAAACTGCCTATCGTATACGGCGGGTTTATGGGCTGTGCCTATGCGCTGAGTTGGAATGGCAAAATGTACAAAGATTACTCACAGGCATATCTTGATATCATGGACGATGATCCCAATACAAAAAGCTATGAAGATTTTCTTCCGCCCAATGCGGATATTTCCGGTCAGGAAGAACGATACAAGGAAATTTTCAGAAAAAGGAAGGACCTATATCGCCGCCAACGCGACTTAAGTATATTCGCGTTTATCGGTGTATACCTATTGTCTGTGATAGACGCTTATGTAGATGCCGAACTTTCGGATTTTGATATTTCAAAAAGACTTGGGTCTCAAGATTGAACCTGTTATTTTTTAACGATGGTCGCAATAAAATCGGTGGTAATGCAATCGGTTTACAATGCAGCCTCAAATTTTAAATTGCATGAAAAACTTTTTTTTAATTGGCTTATTCGCACTTATAGGAACGACAGGAATCAGTGCACAAACACAAAAGTATCACTGTTCACTCACAAAAACAACAGGAAAAAGAAGAAGTAATCGACATTCCTGAAAGTATGCAGTCAGAAATGGACAGCCTCTTTTGGGATTGGCAGTCAAAGAATTACATCAGTATGGGCGAGAACTGTAAAAATGACTTCAGTCAACCCCATTGTCAGCGATTCTATTTATATGGATCGTTTGTCTCGTATTCCGTCTATCATAGAAATGCCTTACAATGAAGCCGTTAGAAAATTTATAGATATGTATGCCAGCCGTCTGCGCAATAAAGTCTCTTTTATGCTGGCAGCGGCAAACTTCTATATGCCTATTTTTGAAGAAGCACTTGATTTATATGATCTTCCCATGGAATTAAAATATCTTCCAATCATTGAATCTGCACTAAATCCGTAGCAGTTTCCGGCAGGGAGCTACCGGCTTGTGGCAGTTCATGTTGGGAACAGGAAAAATATACGGACTGAAAAACAATAGCTTGATAGATGAAAGGCGCGATCCTATCAAATCGACTTGGGCTGCCGCACGTTATCTAAAAGATCTTTATGCCATCTATCAGGACTGGAACCTCGTATTAGCTGCCTACAATTGCGGTCCGGGTACCATCAACAAAGCAATACGACGTGCCGGCGGTGCAACAGACTATTGGACTATCTATAATTACTTACCTAAAGAAACCAGAGGATATGTACCTGCTTTTATTGCAGCCAACTATATTATGACCTATTATTGCGAACATGATATTTGCCCGATGGAAACTCAGCTCCCATCGGCAACAGATACTATCCATATCCATAAAGACCTTCATCTGCAACAAGTAGCAGAAGTCTGCAGCCTCAACATTGACCAATTACGCAGCCTGAATCCACAATATAAAAAGGATATCATTCCCGGCAACAGCGAATTATGCGTACTGCGTCTGCCCAACAATACAGTCAGTAGTTTTATTGACCGTCAGGACAGCATCTTTGCATATAAGGCAAACGAATATCTAAAAAAGAGGAAAGCCGTAGCCATCAAAGACAACACCGGCATCCGCACTTCATCCAAAGGAGCTGTGTATCATAAAATCAAATCCGGTGATACGTTGGGAGGAATTGCAGCCAAATACCATGTTTCCGTCAACCAACTGAGACGTCTTAACAATATAAAAGGCAATAATATCAGAGCCGGAAAATCATTGAGAATACGCTAATTAGTAAAAAAGAACGATTTAACACGATAGATTTACCGAAATCGCTTGCATAAAGATGTTTTTTGTATATTTTTGCATTATAGATTATATAGGAGGCAGATATGACGGATGAAAAACAACTTCAGGAACAAGCTGACGAAGAGATGATAAACCAAGGTTTTCAAGAACTTTTGGACAGTTATCTCGCAACCAAACATAGAAAGAAGGTAGAAATCATCACAAAGGCATTCAATTTTGCCAAGCAAGCCCACAAAGGAGTAAAACGACGTTCGGGTGAACCTTATATCATGCACCCGATAGCAGTTGCCAAAATTGTGTGTACTGAAATCGGACTAGGTTCCACCTCTATTTGTTCGGCCTTGTTACATGATGTAGTTGAAGATACCGACTACACAGTAGAAGATATTGAGAACCTGTTCGGCTCGAAGATTGCCCAAATCGTAGATGGACTAACTAAAATATCCGGCGGCATATTCGGTGACAGAGCTTCGGCTCAAGCAGAGAATTTCAAAAAACTGCTGTTGACCATGAGTGATGACATCCGTGTCATCCTTATCAAGATAGCCGACCGACTCCATAATATGCGCACATTGGGGTCAATGTTACCCAACAAGCAATATAAAATAGCCGGTGAGACCTTATATATCTATGCTCCGCTTGCCAACCGTTTGGGGCTTAACAAAATAAAGACAGAATTGGAAGATCTCAGTTTCCGATATGAACATCCCGAAGAATACGCTCAAATTGAAGCGAAACTGCAAGAAACACAGGCGGAACGTGAAGAGGTTTTTCGTGAATTTACGGCCCTATCCGTGAGCGACTGGACAAAATGGGCAATCAGTTACCGACTGATGGCGCGAGTCAAGTCTCCTTACTCCATTTGGAACAAAATGCAGACTAAGCATATCACGTTCGAAGAAATTTATGATATACTCGCTGTCCGCATTATCTTCACCCCCAAAGATCCCGAAGAAGAACTCAATGAGTGCTTTAATATATATGTGTCGGTTTCCAAAATTTACAAGCCACACCCCGACCGCCTGCGTGATTGGGTAAGCCACCCAAAATCCAACGGATATCAAGCTCTACACGTCACGCTGATGAGCAATAAAGGGCAGTGGATTGAAGTGCAGATACGCAGCGAACGTATGAACGACGTTGCCGAACAAGGCTTTGCCGCACATTGGAAATATAAAGAAGGAGGAGGCAGCGAAGACGAAGGTGAACTAGAAAAATGGTTACGTACCATCAAAGAAATTCTAGATGACCCGCAACCGGACGCTATGGATTTTCTAGACACCATCAAATTAAATCTATCCGCATCCGAAATCTTTTTGTTTTTACTCCGAAAGGAGAAATAAAAACGATGCCGCAAAACTGTACGGCACTGGATTTTGCATTCTCTATCCATACTTTTCTGGGAAGCCACTGCATCGGTGCTAAAGTGAATCATAAACTGGTACTGCCCTCAGCCACAAGCTGCAAAGTGGAGACCAGGTGGAAATTCTGACTTCTAAGTCACAGCACGTCCAACCGTCATGGATTAACTTTGCTACCACAGCTAAGGCTAAAGCCAAAATTATGGCCATATTAAAGCGTGAGCAACGCGGCATGCAACAAAGCGGAGAAGAAATACTACGTGACTTCTTCAATAAAGAAGGATTGGAATTTACTCCCGACAATATACAGAAACTCTGCACTTTACACAACCTAAGAACACAGGAAGAGTTGTTCTCCGCCATTGGTTTCAAAAATTCCATTATTCCAGGCGATAACGATAAAAAGTCCGAAGAAAAGAGCGATACAAAAGATTAAAAAAAAATCCTGACAAGCCTGCCACAAGCAATTGGAAAAAATACATTTCAATTTTTTTCGGTGGCAACAAAGTAATAAGGATAAGTCCGAAGAAACCGATTTTGGCTGTTCAATGGGAAACAGGCAAAAGAACTATGTAATAGCTCTATATTTCCCCGTCAATCTATATATCAAAGGAATAGATCACATAGGACTACTAAATAAAGTCACAGAAATAATTTCCCAGCAACTGAATGTAAATATTCATAAGTTGACTATAGAAACAAACGATGGTATTTTTGAAGGAAGAATCCAATTGTTTGTGCATGATGTAGATGATGTAAGAACCATCTCTACAAACTTACGGAAAATCAGTGAAGTGAAGACAGTCACACGCATCGAGAAATTTGAAGATCTACCTAATTAGGTATTGTGTATAATATCATATTTCGTCACTGTAGGGAAACTAAACCGCTTCCCGGTTGTATGGATAATAACGGCTGTTTGATAAATGGCAGGAGTATTATGTCAGATAATCTAATTCTTTTCGCATACTTGCCAGTTCCTCGCGCACAAGCAACAAACGGTCGATAATCTCCGTTGTACGGATAGACGTATCTTTGCTTACCTTCAATTTCTGCTTAGCTCCCTGAAGCGTAAGTCCTTTCTCCTTCACCAAATGATACACTAAACGAATATTCTCAATATCCTCTTTACGATACTGACGCACATTCCCCCCTGCTTTTTTGGGAGTAATGAATGGAAATTCTTTTCTCCCAAAAACGCAATAGCGATTCGTTAACATTAAACATCTTTGCCACCTCACCTATTGAGTAGTAAAGCTTTAGCTCTTTATTCGGATTATATGCCATTTTATCAAGAATTTATTTAGCACACACTGCAAATCATAAATCAGTCGAAAACCTTACCATGATTAGCAGCTATCTGCACCATCTTATCATAATCTTCCGCACTCAAATCCATGAAATAATAATTCACCGGATTCTGCACTTTACCCTTCACATGCACCTCATAATGCAAATGAGGTCCCCGTGCTCTTTCCTGTATTCCCCACTTCGCCAATTACTTCGCCACGCACCACTTTCTGGCCCGGACGAACTTTATATTTACTCAGATGTGCATACCAAGTCACATAGCCGAATCCATGATCGACCTGAATCAAATTTCCATAACCGGTCTCCCACCCTGCCTTTATCACTTTACCGTCTCCGGTGGCATATACGGGTGTACCGATATTGGCAGAAAAGTCCATTCCGGCATGAAACTTAGGCGTATTGTAAATAGGGTCGATACGTGTACCATACCCCGAAGCTGTTTTCTTTAAATCCTTATTGGATACCGGCATAATGGCGAATACACTTTAACATTTCATCTTGTCCTTTACACAAATCCACCACCTCATCAAAAGATTTCGACTGAATATAAAGTTGGCGATTCAACATATCCATCTTTTGAGTGGTATTCATTACCAGCTCGGCATTTGCCATATCCATCAACTGCTCATAACGATTCGTTCCTCCATAACCTGCTTTACGAATCGCATCCGAAACAGGATCGGCCTGCAACACCACCCGATACAAGTTGTCCATCACGCTGCTGGATATCCTGCATCACTCCCAGCGCCTCGTCCAAACGATGAGACAATACATTATACTGCGCCAGCAAACGTGCATTCTCTATACGAAGTTCCTTTTCGGAAGGTGAACCAAAAATGAACAATAGAATGATAAAACTGCCTGCCCCCAGACCCATCCCCACAAACAAACGGCGCAAGATGCTTATGGCACGTTGCCTCACTGTGGGGTAAATACGGTCGTAAGTTCTGGTTTTAGGATTATAAATATAGTAGACTTTACGCATCTATTTCTGCTTTTTGAAGTTTTTAATGCACAACACATCAATATTTTGCACAATTCTTGTCGACAAAAATAATAAAACCAATTATCTTTGCAAATCCTTTTTGAGAATATTAACTAGAAGACTATATAGCGACATGATGACAGCTAAAGAAATTAGAGATTCTTTCAAAAGCTTTTTCGAGTCGAAAGGACACCAAATCGTCCCATCGGCTCCAATGGTCATTAAAGATGACCCCACATTAATGTTCACCAATGCAGGTATGAACCAGTTCAAAGACATTATTTTGGGCAACCACCCTGCCAAGAACAAAAGAGTGGCGGACTCACAAAAATGTTTGCGCGTAAGCGGAAAACACAATGACCTGGAAGAAGTTGGACACGACACCTATCATCACACCATGTTCGAAATGCTGGGTAACTGGTCTTTCGGAGATTACTTCAAGAAAGAAGCTATCAGTTGGGCATGGGAATATTTGGTAGATGTATTGAAAATAGACCCTAAAGATTTGTATGCTACCGTATTCGAAGGAAGCCCCGAAGAAGGATTGGAGCGTGATAACGAAGCGGCCGGATATTGGGAACAGTTCTTACCGAAAGATCATATTCTGAATGGAAACAAGCACGATAACTTTTGGGAAATGGGTGATACCGGACCTTGCGGCCCCTGTTCCGAAATTCATATCGATTCACGTTCGGAAGAAGAAAAAGCTCAAATTCCCGGCAATCAACTGGTAAACAAGGATCATCCACAAGTGATTGAAATTTGGAACCTTGTATTCATGCAGTTCAACCGTAAGGCTGACGGTTCATTGGAAGGCCTTCCCGCAAAGGTGATTGATACCGGTATGGGGTTCGAACGTCTGGTCCGTACCCTTCAGGGCAAGACTTCAAACTATGACACTGATGTATTCCAGCCTATCATCAAAGCAATTGCTGAAATGGCAGGCACTGCTTACGGTCAGGATAACCAAAAGGATATCGCCATGCGGGTTATCGCCGACCACATCCGTACCATTGCATTCTCTATCACCGACGGTCAGTTACCGAGCAATGCCAAGGCAGGTTATGTGATCCGCCGTATCCTCCGCCGTGCCGTTCGTTATGGTTATACTTTCTTAGGTCAGAAACAAGCATTTATGTACAAGCTGTTGCCCGTCCTGATTGAGAACATGGGCGAAGCTTATCCCGAATTAAATGCTCAAAAAACACTAATAGAAAAAGTAATCAAAGAAGAAGAAGAATCATTCCTACGCACATTGGAAACCGGTATCCGCCTGCTCGACAAAACCATGGCTGACACCCAGGCTTCCGGAAAAAAAGAAATTAGTGGTGTGGATGCCTTCACCTTGTATGACACTTTCGGATTTCCACTTGACTTGACTGAACTTATTCTTCGCGAAAATGGCATGACTGTAAACGAAGAGGAATTCAATGCAGAAATGCAGAAACAGAAAGAACGTGCACGTAATGCTGCTGCCGTTGAAACAGGTGACTGATTACTGTAAAAGAAGGTGAAACCAATTTTGTAGGTTACGATTTTACCGAATACGAAACCAGCATTTTGCGCTACCGCCAGGTAAAACAGAAAAACCAGACACTTTATCAGATTGTATTAAGTGATACTCCGTTCTATGCAGAAAGTGGTGGTCAGGTAGGCGACACAGGTGTTATCGTAAGCGAATTCGAGACTATCGAAATAATCGATACTAAGAAGGAAAATAATCTTCCGATTCATATTACCAAAAATTGCCTGAACATATCGAGGCTCCTATGATGGCGTGTGTAGACACAGAGAAACGTGCCGCTTCAGCAGCCAACCACTCTTGTACTCACTTGCTAGATGAAGCATTGCGCCAAGTATTGGGTACGCATGTAGAACAGAAAGGTTCTTTGGTAACTCCCGAATCTTTGCGTTTCGACTTCTCTCACTTCCAGAAGGTGACAGACGAACAGCTCCGTGAAGTAGAACATTTGGTCAATACCAAGATTCGTGAAAATATTCCTTTGACCGAATACCGCAACCTACCAATCGAAAAGGCTAAAGAACTGGGAGCAATCGCCTTGTTTGGTGAAAAGTATGGTGACGAAGTTCGCGTTGTTCAGTTTGGCAATTCTATCGAGTTCTGTGGAGGTACACACGTATCAGCCACCGGCAAAATTGGTATGGTCCGTATCATCAGCGAAAGCTCGGTCGCTGCCGGAGTGCGCCGCATCGAAGCTATTAACCCGGTGCCTAAAAGTAGAAGAGTTGATGGATGCCGTTCAAGATACACTGAACGACCTGAAAGCATTGTTCAACAATGCTCCCGACCTGAAAGTTGCTATCCGTAAGTATATTGACGAAAACGCCGGTTTAAAGAAGCAGGTAGACGAGTTCATGAAAGAAAAAGCTGCTGAAGTGAAAGCCAGATTAGTAGCTAATGCCAAAGAAGTGAACGGTGTAAAAGTGGTAAAAGCTGTTATCCCGATGTCTGCCGATGTAGTGAAAGATATTGCATTCCAGTTGAAAGGTGAAATTCCCGCCAACTTGTTTGTGGTTATCGGTAGTGTCGACAATAACAAACCAATGCTGACAGTAATGATTAGTGATGATCTGGTGAAAGCCGGACAGAATGCAGGCAAGTTGGTTCGCGAAGCTGCCAAGTTAATCCAAGGCGGTGGTGGTGGTCAGCCTCACTTTGCAACAGCCGGCGGTAAAAATGCCGATGGCTTGAATACAGCCTGTTGACAAAGTCATTGAATTGGCCGCACTGTAATCCAATAAAAATCCATCCATATTAAATATGATGAACAGTCCTGGTATTTGACTAAAAAGTCAATACCGGGACCTTTTTTTATACAAAAGAAAATCCAATATTTCTCTTGATATATGCCCAAAACTTACTACTTTTGAAAATATTCATTTACCAGCAACACAAAACATTAAACAATATGATGAAAAAACAGTACTCACACTTAGTCCTATTCCTCTCACTTTGCACCCTCACTGCTTGCAACGACAGTAAAAATGAAGACAGTATCGACCCCGACCCGCTACCTCCTTCCATCACCTATCATGTGGAAGGCTATGCCGAATTAGGAGCTTTCGACCACAACAGCACTCTAACAGTATTTCCGCTAGATAAAAGTTTGGCTCACATAGAAGAACAAGCATATGGCGGTAAAGTGGAAACCGACTATGGCCTTTTCTCTGCAAGCGGCAATATGAAGTTCCAAGAAAGTCTTTACTTCGAAGTACAAGTCACCGGCAACTTCTTTAACGGGACCAAGGGAAGGCGCTCGGAACACAAAACCACTTTGCGCGCCATCAACCATGTGATTAATCACGATGACGAGGAACGCTCCATCAACCGATACATAAAACTTCCGGCTACCAATGTCAATATATTTACCCAACTGACAGCAGCCCGCATCTGCACCCTGCTGAAAAAAGCTGCGGGCTATAACGAAATGAGCCACACGATAACCGATATCTACCGGAATGCATCGGAACAAGCCCTGAAAGAAGTATTGACCGCTTTCAGCATCAGCGATATATATGTGTCCATGCTCAGCATTGACCCCACTCGGGCTTCTTTCAGCCAATACAATGCCCCGGCCTCCATGATGGCTGCCGTTTCCAACATCCTCTTAACTTCCGTAGACGAAGAATTATTAGATACTTTCTTCACGGAATGGGACAAAGATTTCGCTCCGGACGGCCGCATTGATAATGAAGATATCAAAGAAAGCATCCGCGACGGACAGCAGAGCCTGAAATACACCAATGTCTACAAACAATTGGATTCTTTCTACAAAGCATATGACTTCAAATCCGATTTCCCGGAATTCTGGAAGTTTGTAGACCGGAATGGAGACGGCATACTCGACAAACAAGACAAACCGGATGACTTCGAAATTACAGAAGAAGAACTTACCCCATCCCAACAACAATGCATCCAGCTGTTGGAGCAGGTTAATAAATATCTGCGCGACTTCCTGCAGACGGAGTGCGTATGGGAAGCCAACTTCTGTGGTGCCATCGGCCCCATTCCCGACTATCCCACTACGCTGGTTCCCACAGACAGCGAAGTGTACGAAATATGGACTGCCGCCTACGCTACTATCCGTCAATGCAATTATATGATTCATATATTGACAAGCAAAACCTATGATTATGACGTGAAACCATACGTGGGAACTGCCTATACCATTCAGTCGCTGATATATCAAAGTCTCACGCAATTGTTTGGAGACGTGCCATACGTCACTCCCGACAATTTCAATGATATCGATTACGGCAACCATGTAACACGCACCCCGGTCAAAATTATCTATGCCAAGCAATTGGAAGCTTTGGAAAAATATGCAGACGCATTGCCACCGGATGCCGCACAAACCAAGCCGGAGAGCCATCCGGTTTCCTTTGTCGCCGCCCAACTGCTCATGGCAACCATGTATGCGGAGATAAAGGACTACACCAACGCATCCAAGCATTTTGCTAAAATAGACAGCAATACATACCTCAGTGCTTATCTGTGGAAAATCAGCAATAACGAATCTCCGATGCTTGACAAGCCGCTTTACAAGAAATACTTTGAAGGACCTTATCATCTCATCTATCGCATTGCCAACCAAAACGCATTGCGGGTGGAACTATTACTGGCAAACAATCAGGTGGCAAAGGCTTCCGATGCCATGAAGAAGCTGGACAGAGAATGGAAAGGCAGTGATAAAGCCGATGAAATAAGAGCGCGTCTGCTGGAAAAAGGAGTCAATATAATGGGGCAGACTTTCGGATGCTTCTCTTTCCTCAAGCGCATGGGAGCAGCCAAAGAACTACTGAACATAAAAGATTATCAGCTCCTGTTGCCGTTGCCTTCATTAATAATAGCCGAGACACCCGGCATTACGCAAAATGCGGGATATTGATAAATTCATAAATGTTGATAATGACGGGGAGGCTTTTCACCAGTCTGGTGTTATTGTCATTCTGAATGAAATGAAGAATCCGGAAGCATAAAGTAGATGTAACCAGGTCCTTCACTTCGTTCCCTTCCCTATTCCATCTGCTCCTTCGGCCAGTTCACCAGATAAAGGGTTTCGGTGGCACGGGTAAAGGCTGTGTAAAGCCAACGAAAATAATCGGGTGTCAACATATCCTCCGTCATATACCCTTGGTCGAGGAAGACACGTTTCCACTGTCCGCCTTGCGCTTTATGGCATGTCACCGCATAAGCATATTTCACTTGCAGGGCATTGTAATGAGGGTCAGCCTTCATCTTCTTCATCCGCTCCCGCTTGACGGTGATATCGGCATAATCCTCCAGCACCGCATAGAAAAGCTTGTCGTTCTGTTCTTTAGGCAACGCCGGAGTATCGGTATGGAGAGTATCGAGCAATAGCTTAACCTCCAATTCCACATCACCATAATCAGGAAACGCCAACACAACATCTGCAAAACGAAAACCGTATGCTTCACGCACCCGACGTACCCGACGCACTACGGCAATATCGCCATTCGCAATAAAGTCTATCTCCTTGCACTGCTCCGTCCAGAAATAATTATTCTTTGCCACCATCAATAAATCACCACTGTTCAATTCATCCTCACGATAGAGAATCATGTTACGAATCCCCCTGTTATAAATATTAGCCCGCTTATTAGAGCGACATACCACAATGGTTTCGTCCATCCCAGCATGGTCATAACTGTCATTGATAGCCTCTATCAGTTTTCATTCCCGGAATAATACGAATATCCGGGAAGCCATCGACACGGATGGAAGGAAGCGCAAAGAACACTTCTTCCGAAATATAACGACGTAACTCCGTGGCATTCCACAAAATACCTGAATCGTGCATCTGGCGAACCACCTCAGTGAGTTGCGCTTCATACACCTCCAAACCATAACCTTTCAACACATCCGGAGAAAGCGCCGGACTTTGTTCTTCGCCCACCGGAGGAAGCTGTGCCGTATCGCCAATCAGCATCAACCGGCACCCTGTACCGCATATACATATTGGATAAGGTCGTCCAAAAGACGTCCCGTTCCGAAAGCTGCCCCCGACAAACCATCATTAGCTATCATCGACGCCTCATCGACAATGAACAAAGTTTGCTGATGCAGATTGTCATCCAAAGAGAAGTTGTCCATGTCATTAGAATAGTTGCGCTGACGGTAAATCTTCTTATGAATCGTGAAAGCAGAATGTTTAGCATAATGTGAAAATACTTTTGCGGCTCTACCGGTGGGAGCCAGCAAAACACACTTCTGTTGCAACTGATCCAAAGTCTTGACCAATGCCCCGATGAGAGACGTCTTTCCGGTTCCGGCATACCCTTTTAAAAGAAAAACCGAATCCTGTTGGCGGGAAAAAAGAAAATCTGCTAAAGATTTAACAGCTTTTTCTTGTTCTAAAGTTGGTTTATATAGAAAATTTCCCTTAATTTGCTGCACTAAATAATTATTAATCATAATTGCGTAATAAAAAGTTCTCCGAACTGTGCGTTATTAGATTTATTTATTTTATTTTTGCGATGCGAATATAAACTAAAAAAAACACATATTTATCATGAAAACAGTTATTAATATTGTATTGGCTGCCTGCGTTATCGGTTTAATCTATGTATGCTATGGTAGCATCGTGGGACCGATCAACTTTGACAACACTAAAAAGCTAGAGAAAAACAAGTTGCCCGCTTGATCGACATCCGTAAAAAGCACAGTTGGAATACCGTAATTTACATGCAGGCGCATATACTGCCAGCTTTGATACTTTGATTGATTTTGTTAAAACAGCAAAACTTCCATTCGTAAAGAAAGAAGGAGTTTATCTGATGCTCAATTGGAAGCCGGTATGACTGAAAAGAAAGCTATGGCTATTATCAACAAGGCAAAGAAAACAGGTAACTGGAAAGAAGTAGAAAAAAGAAGGTTTGATGAACTTCAAACGTGATACGATGTGGTGGCTGTAACCGACACTATTTATGGTGCAGGCTTCAACGCAGACTCTATGAGATATGTACCTTTCGGAAACGGTGCACAATTTGAAATGGCTATCCGCAACGATACTACCAAATCAGGTGCTCTTTTTGCACTTATTCCAGGCACAAACTCCATATGAAACATATCTAAGCGGTTTGAATGCACAGGAATTGCCAACTTGAAAGACGACCTTCAAGAGCAAACTTGGCAAATACTGCGGTTTGAGAGTTGGTGATATCGAA
>VOFK01004011.1_pt1 | contig 31945 bp, 48 predicted proteins | sample 5384121 | NCBI WGS metagenome assembly VOFK01 (sample SAMN12384730, study PRJNA508395) | human gut metagenome | isolation source: healthy gut J | host: Homo sapiens | reverse complement strand
GTAATTATACTGGCCGCTGTGCTGCGCTGCGCAAGATGCTTTATTAAAATATTTGACCGGAACATTGCTTGCTTGCAGAATATCAAAACCAGCCTTGTTTTTTTCTGCACAACTTGAAGCCTGGCCGCCGCCAGGAGGCCGGGATTGTCACAGCAGCACGGAAAGTGCTGGTCGCTGATTGGTGGACTTGCTCGCCAGACACAACCACGCCGCCGCCGCACGGTAACAGAATTGTCAACATTAATGCTTAATCCCACTGCTGCCATAAAGGGGTCGCCGCTTCATAGCTGACATACTTCATAAGGTGCACCGTGGCTGGCGAAAAATAATGCCGGACTTCTTAAGAAGGAGCGGTCGGCCTGTTTATACGGCTCGGCGCTTTTCTTCTGGGGGATGTAGATTTGGGAATACAATTTTTCGTCTGCGGCGAGCTTGCTGTAAACTTAGCGAAGTCACGCCCATGAGACCATGGCGGCTTCGTCCGGAAGACCTCACTTTAGCGCTTTCATAGCGCTTTGTATTCATCACTGCTCATGGCTTCCGAACAAATCGCCGCCCGGCCAGGTGGTTGTCGCTGGTCAGGAACAGCGCGTCCGATTCGGCGTTGATATCGACAAATCTTCGCCAGCGCGATGTCCTCGGATGACTCCTGGTAGGTCGCTCAGAAGCTCCTGCCCGACCGTCGGCATACTGCCGAACATGCGAGAAAACAGCAGGCCGCCAGCCGCGCCCGCCAGGGCGGGGCGCTACCTTTACCCAAGCAGGTCGGCCAGCGAGCTGGGCTACCAGAACACATCCCAGCATATGCCAGACATACAGCAGCTTGTTGTTGTCATAATTGTTGGGCTGGAATACAACGAGCTCTGCCAGCGCTAAAATCGCCAGCCCGCCGTCGTACAGCCACCGCTGCTTTGGTTTGGCATGTACAAACGCCGGAATCAACAGAAGATACACAAGGCCGATGTTTTTGATGTAGAACCAGAGATAGCTGTCCTTCAGGGTGCCGTCATTCCGGCCGTTGATCCAGTTGAAGTGCAGCCGCAGCATCTGCTGACCGTCCAGACCTTGCGCCAGCACGGTCGGCAGCATCTGGAAAAAAGCCATGCCGCGCCGCAGACGGCGGCCAGCCCCAGCCAAGGCAGCAGCGTCTCTTTTGCGTGCGCCTTGTGTCAATGTGTAAAGCCCGCTCACCAGACAGAGCAGCACCAGCGCCAGTGCGCTGTGCGTGTGCAAAAGCGGCAGCGGCAGCACCAGCAAAGCCAGCCAAAGCCAGAGGCGGCGTTCGCCCTCATAGCAGAACCGCCACAGCAGATACAGGGCGGGCAGCACGCACCAGCCAAAGGGTGGCGCGCTGCGGGATCAGCAGATCTGCAATGGGGTTGACCCAGACGATGTTCTTCTCAACAAAATTGGTCGGCGTTGTGTAAAAACCGGTGAAGATACCTGCAAAATCCCGCGCGGCGGAGCCGAGAAAATACACAAACCCGAACCCACTGCCCATAAAAAACAGATAGAACGCAAGGCTTGCTTTGGCAGCGCTGCCGTCACACGGCGGGCCAGCTGCCAGAACATGCCGTACACCGAGAGAAAGGCGGGCAGCATCGGCAGCAGGTAGGCGGTGCGCAGATCCGCCCCCCAGCAGAAGAAAGACACTGGAGACCGTTTCGCAGAGGAGCGGGTAGCCAAACCGGTGTGCGCCGCCCAACAGGGGATAGCGCGGCGGAAATTCACCGCTCTGCGCAATATAGCGGATGAACCCCAGATGCATCGGCATATCGCCGTAGCAGCTCTGCCCGGTGTGCAGCGTGCCGGTTACCTTGTGCAGCACATGGGTGTGCAGCAGAAACAGCGTCACGGCGGCCACCGGCAGCAGGCAGGCCCAGCCTGCCCCGCAGTCGGGGTCCTTCGCTGTCCCATGCAGCCGTGTGCCGCACCGCAGCAGCACCCCGCCCAGCACCGCTGCAGCGGCACCCGCCAGCCCGGCGGCCGACGGGAGGGTAAAGCCGAACGGCAGGGCAAACAGGGCGGGCAGCACCGCCAGCAGGGATACCCCAAGCCCGCACCCCAGCGGAAGGAGGACGGCGCTGTCTCTGCGTCCGGCACGGCCCGGCGCGCCAGCAGCAGACCGACAAAGAAAACAGGAGCAGATAGCAAACGGATACGATCATGATGAGTCCTATACCCTTCCAGATCAAACGGCGGGGTGTACTCCTCCCGGGCGCTGCTCTTTTCCTGCATGTAGCCATCGGTCAGCCCCAGCCGGACGGCCTCATCAATGACTTGCCGGTACTCATAGGTCGTGATGCGCCGCCCTAAGCCGTGCTCGGCCGCCTTATAAAAAGGTGTGAACTGGCTCATCAGGCTCGGGATAAATTCCACACCGGTCTCTGCCTGCAGCGCTGCCAGCCGCTGCAGCACCGCGCGGCTGTCCGCTACATGGCCGGGCAGGGCCAGATTGCCGCACGATGACGCCCCGCTGCAGGTAGCCGTCTGCATCATAGACCGGCGCGCCGGTCTGCACAAAGCATCTCGCGCAGGGCGGCATCTGCCACGGCGGGGTAATCCTGTGCGCAGGAAAGCTGCGCCGCCAGCGTGCTGTCGCAATACTTATAGTCGGTAAGCCAGATGTCCACATACCCGGCCAGTGCGCGGACAGCCTCAACGGTTTCATAGCCGCCGGTGTTGTAGACAACAGGCAGGGCAAAGCCCGCCGCTCTGGCAGCATCCAGTGCCTCTGTCACCCAGGGCAGATAGTGGGATGCCGTGACCAGATTCAGATTTTTGGCGCCGCCGTTTTGCAGCTGCATAAAAATATCGGCCAGCCGCTCGGCGGTGATCGCCTTGCCCACCTCACCCTGACTGATAGGGTAGTTCTGGCAGTAGCAGCACCGCAGGGTGCAGCCGCTGAAAAACACCGTGCCGCTCCCGGTGGCGGCATCGGGGTCGCCGCTCAGGCAGGGCTCCTCCCAGTGGTGCAGGGCGGCGCGGGCCACCCGCAGGGTATCATCGGCCCCCGCAAAAGCCCCGCTGCCCTGCGGCGCGGTCGGCCCCGCAGGCCCGGGGGCAAAGGGTACAGTGGTGCGGCAGCTGCATGGCAAAAACCTCTTTCACAAAAAACTTTTCTATAAGTTTACCACAAACCGGGAAAGTGTGGTATACTATATCTACCAATATTACAAAAATAAAGGAGAGTGCTTTCATGTCTACCCCTCATAACCGCGCTGAAAACGGGCGATTTCGCCAAGACCGTTCTGATGCCCGGCGATCCGCTGCGCGCAAAGTTCATCGCGGAGACCTATCTGGAGGATGTCCGCCTCGTCACCGATGTGCGTGGTATGCTCGGCTACACCGGCAGCTATCAGGGCCGCCCCATCAGCGTTATGGGCAGCGGCATGGGAATGGCGTCCATCGGTATCTATTCCTATGAGCTGTACAGTCAGTACGGTGTGGAGAACATCATCCGCATCGGCTCTGCCGGCTCGTATACCGACAAGGCCAAGCTGTTTGATGTCGTGCTGGCCACCGGCGCGTATTCCGAGAGCAACTATGCTGTGACCCAGAGCGGCGACACAGACGACATCCAGACCCCCAGTGCCGAGCTGAACAACGCCCTGCGCCGCAGGCTGCCGCGGCAGGTGCCCCCCTGATCGAGGGCAATATCCATTCCTCCGATGTGTTCTACCGCCAGCCCAGCGATGCCAAGCCGACCTACTGGGAGCGCCTGCGCGATGAAAAAGGGCTGTCTGGCTGTTGAGATGGAGAGCTTCGCTCTTTTCCACAATGCAAAGGTGCTGGGCAAGCGGGCAGCCTGCCTGCTGACCATCTCGGACAGCTTTTGTCTCGCCGGAAATCACGACCGCCGAGCAGCGCCAGACCAGCTTTACTGCCATGATGCAGGTCGCGCTCGGCGGGGATGCCTTTTGGAGAAGTAAGCATGGAAAAAGCTGAGATCCGGACCCTGATCCGCGCTGCGTTTGAAGGGCAGGGGTTTTGCCTATGCGCCGTATTCCCGCTTCCATGTGGGGGGGCGGCACTGCGGGCCAAGGACGGCCGTGTGTTCAAGGGCTGCAACATCGAGAACGCAGGCTATACCGCTACGAACTGCGCCGAGCGCACGGCGATGTTCAAGGCGGTCAGCGAGGGTGTGCGCGAGTTTGACGCTATCGCCATTGTGGGCAGCAAGGCGGGGGAGAAGAACACCCTTGTCACCGGCCCCTGCGGCGTCTGCCGTCAGGCACTCTATGAGTTCGGCGGCCCGGGGCTGACTGTAATCATGGCCAAAAGCGAGGAGGATTACATCGTGACGACCCTCGGAGAGCTGCTGCCCTACGGCTTTGGCCCGGCCAATCTGGAATGACCCCAAAAGCAGGGAAACCATGCCCCTGCAAAGAAACGAATACCAAGGAGATTTTCCCGTACCCATGAAGAAGTTCTTAGCATTGTTCCTGACGCTGACCCTGCTGGCGGGCCTGACTGCCTGCAAGGGCAGAGAAGCCATCGCCGAAGCACAGGTGGTGCATGTCGTGACCGCCCCGACCGATGACGCCACCTTTGTCTATGAGCCGGAGGACCCGACACAGGTACTGCCGGGCGGGCAGACCATCGCGCTGGTGACCGGCCCCGGCGGCACGGACAGCGGCGAGGATGCCATGCTGTGGCAGGGCGTACAGACCTTTGCCAATACCTACCATTACACGGCCGTAAGCCAGACGGCGGCGGGCAGCACCGCCGATGATGCCGAGGCTGCCCTGCGCGCTGCGGCCGAGAGCGGCGCAAAGCTCGTGGTCTGCCGCGGCGACACCATGGGTGCGGCGCTCTACCGCATGCAGGAAAACTACCCTGACGTCCACTACCTGCTGTTTGACGATGAGCCCCATAATGACGACTACAGCGCCTACAAAACGGCCAATCTGGTCCACTGTGTTCTCTTTCAGGAGGAGCAGGCGGGCTATCTTGCGGGCTATGCCGCTGTGACCGAAAAGGGTATACCGCGCTGGGCTTTGTCGGTACGCGGGAGGTCCCCGGTATTGTGCGCTACGCCACCGGCTTTTTGCAGGGCGCAGAGGCCGCTGCCGAGCAGCAGGGTGAGCGCGTGAGCCTGCAGACATGGTTCGCCGACACGGATACAGTCAACGATGCCATCACCCAGCGGATGATCGACTGGTATAATAACGGAACAACGCTGATCATGGTCAGCGGCGGTGACCTCTATACAGGCGTTGCCAACGCTGTCAACCAGACCGGTGCCAAGGCAATCACGACAGACTGCGACCGCACCGATCAGGGTGACCGTATCCTTGCCAGCGCCGTTAAATGCTACAATGCGGCGGTGCAGCGCGAGCTGTACACCTTCTTTGTGCAGGGCACCTGGGATGCCCAGAGCGCCGGCCAGACCGAGAAGACCGGCTTTACCAACGGCGAGGTGGCGCTGCAGGCCGGCAGCCAGTGGCGGCTGGACAACTTCAGTCAGGAAAGCTACCGCAAGCTGTATGAAAAGCTGCGCACCAGCGCGCTGCGGGTGGATACCTACTCCGACCTTGACACGCTGCCCGACACCCCCAATGTCACACTGACCCGCCTGCGCTGACACAGCCCGCACAGCGGCTTTGTTATGCTTTTTGTAATGATTTGTTTAGCGTTTTGTCATTGAATAACCGCCCCAAATGCGGTATACTGAACTTATTACGGCAGGGAACCGCCCTGCCGGACAACTGAAAATCAACCTAAGGAGATTAAAACCATGAAAAAGTTTCTCGCTTTTTGTAATGGCTGCCAGCATGGCGCTCTCTCTGGCTGCCTGCGGCGGTTCTACCCCCCCGCAAGCTCCACGGCCAGCACCACGACGGAGGCTACCTCTGAGGCCGCTGCTTCCACTTCCGGCAGCAAGACCGATGTCGCTTTCGTTACCGATGTAGGCAACATTGATGACCAGTCCTTTAACCAGTACACCTGGCAGGGCGTGCAGGACTTCTGCAGTGCCAACAGCCTGAACGCCAACTACTACCGCCCCACCGAGGACTCCGACGCTGCTCGTCTGGAGCAGATGGACAACGCTGTCAACGATGGCGCTAAGGCCGTCGTCGTTGCCGGCTACCTGTTCGGTTCCTCTATCGCTGAGGCTCAGGCCAAGTACCCCGATGTTCAGTTCCTCGCGCTGGATGTTTCCACCGCTGATCTGGGCGACAAGGCGCCTACCTCCAACACCGCGCTGATCACCTACAAGGAAGAGCAGGCCGGTTATCTGGCTGGCTACGCCGCTGTTTACGACGGCTACAAAGAGCTGGGCTTCCTGGGCGGCATGGCCGTTCCCGCGGTTATCCGTTACGGCTACGGCTTCGTGCAGGGCGCTGATGCTGCTGCCAAGGAGATCGGTGCTACGGATGTCAACATCAAGTACTGGTACTCCGGCGGCTTCGCTGCTACCGATGAGGTCAAGAACAAGATGGATGGGCTGGTACTCCGAGGGTACCGAGGTCGTCTTTGCCTGCGGCGGCCCCGTCTGCGAGAGCTGCGACGCTGCTGCTCAGGCCAACGGCGGCAAGATGATCGGCGTTGACGTCGACCAGTCCGGCCGGTTCGACACCGTTGTCACCTCTGCCATGAAGGGCCTGGCCGAATCTGTCAACGAGGCCCTGACCGATGCCCTGAACAACGGCTGGAAGTTTACCGATGCCTACGCCGGCAAGCAGGCCGTTCTGGGCGCTGCCGAGAACTGCGTTGGCCTGCCGATGTCCACCAGCAAGTTCACCAAGTTCACGCAGGAGCAGTACGACGCTATGTATGCTGCCATCGTGGACGGCTCTCTGGTCATTGACGACAGCTTTGACGTCGATGTACACCCCGCCGTCACCAATGTGACCGTTGACTATCAGAGCTGATAGCTTAAAAGTGTGACTTTTGACCGCCCGTGCCTTACCGCACGGGGCGGTTTTTGCGTATAAGGGCAGGGCTGTCCGCGATTTGACAGGCAAAGCGGATGGAATGCCCATAATACGACAACTTTTTGTGCAAAATCTCTTGTACAAAAACGAAATTTTTCTGTATAATATAGAGTACTAAATTGTGTACAAGCCTGTACACATCGAAAGGCGTGCAACGATTGGCAGATAATAATTATGTCATCGAAATGCTGCACATCACCAAGGAGTTCCCCGGCATCAAAGCAAATGATGATATCACCCTGCAGCTGCGCAAGGGCGAGATCCATGCCCTGTTGGGCGAAAACGGCGCCGGTAAATCGACCCTGATGAGCGTGCTGTTCGGCCTGTACCAGCCGGAAAAGGGTGTTATCAAGAAAAAACGGGCAGGAGGTCAAGATCAACAACCCGAATGACGCCAACGCGCTTGGTATCGGCATGGTGCATCAGCACTTTAAGCTGGTGGAATGCTTCACCGTGCTGGATAACATCATCCTCGGCGTGGAGGACACAAAGCACGGCTTCCTGCAAGAAGGACGAGGCCCGCAAAAAGGTCATGGCGCTGAGTGAGAAATACGGCCTGAAGGTCGATCCCGATGCGCTTGTCAGCGATATTTCGGTCGGCATGCAGCAGCGTGTCGAGATCCTGAAAATGCTTTACCGCGACAATGAAATTCTGATTTTCGATGAGCCTACGGCTGTTTTGACCCCGCAGGAGATCGATGAACTGATGGAGATCATGCGCGGCTTCAAGGCCGAGGGCAAGAGCATCCTTTTCATCACCCATAAGCTCAACGAGATCATGGCCGTTTCCGACCGCTGCAGCGTCCTGCGCAAGGGCAAGTACATCGGCACGGTGGACATCAAGGACACCACGAAAGAGGAACTGTCCAAGATGATGGTCGGCCGCGATGTGCAGTTCGCCGTTGAGAAAAAGCCCAGCGAGCCGGGCAAGCCGATTCTTGAGGTGGAGAACCTCGTAGTGCCCAGCAAGGTACACAAGAATAACGCCGTGCGCGGCGTCAGCTTCAATGTCCGCGCGGGCGAGATCGTCTGCATCGCCGGTATTGACGGCAACGGCCAGAGCGAGCTGATCTACGGCATCACGGGACTCGAAAAAGCCGACCGGCGGCACGATCAGGCTGGAGGGCAGGGACATCACGAATGCACCCATCCGTGAGCGCTCCAAGGCCGGCATGAGCCATATTCCGGAGGATCGCCATAAGCACGGTCTCGTGCTCGACTATACGCTGGCTGACAATATGGTCCTGCAGCGCTATTGGCAGCCGGAGTTCCAGAACCACGGCTTTATTAAGAAAGGGGCCGTCCTCGACTATGCCGAGCGGCTCATCAAAGCAGTACGATGTGCGCAGTGGTCAGGGGCCCTGCCACCATCGCCCGCAGTATGTCGGGTGGCAACCAGCAGAAGGCCATCATCGCCCGCGAGGTCGATAAGGACCCGCAGCTGCTCGTTGCCGTGCAGCCCACCCGCGGTCTTGACGTCGGCGCGATCGAGTATATCCAACAAACAGATCGTGGCCGAGCGCGACAGGGGCCGTGCGGTGCTGCTCGTCAGTCTGGAGCTGGACGAGGTCATGAACCTGTCCGACCGCATCCTTGTGATTTATGAGGGCGAGATCGTCGGCGAATTTGACCCGCGCAAGACCACCGTCGAGGAGTTGGGTCTGTATATGGCCGGCGCGAAGAAGCAAGGGGAGGCGAAAGCATGAGTAAACAGAATAAACAGCCGCTTTTGCAGCACCCCGCTGTAGTAGGCGTGCTGGCAAGCCTTTTGTCCATCGTCATCGGTCTGGTGCTGGGCTTTGTGCTGCTGGTGTTGCTGAACCCCGGCGCTTCGCTGGGCGGCATGAAAGCCATGATGACGACCGGCTTTTCCAGCATGGACAAGCTGGGCAAGGTGCTGTATCAGGCAGCGCCCCTGATGATGTGCGGCTTGTCGGTCGGCTTTGCCTTCAAGACCGGCCTGTTCAACATCGGCGCGTCCGGTCAGTATACGATGGGCGCATTCTTCTCGCTGCTGTGTGCCATTCAGTTCCAGATGCCGTGGTTCGTCTGCCTGCTGGCGGGCGCTGTCGGCGGTGCGATCTGGGGCATCTTCCCGGGCCTGTTCAAGGCGTACTTCAATGTCAACGAGGTCATCACCGCCATCATGTTCAACTGGATCGGCATGTACCTCGTCAATCTGCTGCTGGCCAACATGCCCAATATGCTGGCCTCCGGCTGGGGCGCGTCCAACTCGGACCGCACGGCGGCGCTGTCCGCTGCAAACCCCGGTGCGATCCTGCCCAGGGGGCCGTTTGCGGCACTGTTCGGCAACTCGAGCTGGATCAATATTTCCATCATCATTACGATCGTTTTTTTGCTGTCCTCGTCTGGGTCGTGCTGCAAAAGACCACCTTTGGCTATGAGCTGAAGGCCTGCGGCCTCAGCCGGGATGCTGCCCCAGTATGCGGGCATCAACTCCAAGCGCAACATCGTGCTTTCTATGGTAATTTCGGGTGCGCTGTCCGGCATCGGCGGCGGCATCTACTATCTGGCCGGTACGGGTCAGTATGTGCTGGAAAAAATCCATTCTCGGCATGGGCTTCAACGGCATTCCCGTGGCGCTGCTGGCCAGCTCGAACCCCATCGGCACGATCTTCTCGGCGCTTTTCATCAGCTATATTCAGGTCGGCGGCGCGGCCATGCAGCCCGCCTACTCCTCGGAGACCATCGACATCGTGATCGCTGTCATCATCTATCTGGCGGCCTTTGCGCTGCTGATGCGCGGCGTGATCGCCAAGGCAGTCTCCGGCCGCAAAGAGAAGGGAGGTGCTGCGAAATGATGATCGCTGCCAACATTATCAGTCTGACGATCCTGTTCGCAGTGCCGCTGCTGCTCGTCGCGCTGGGCGGCATGTTCAGCGAGCATTCCGGCGTCATCAACATCGCGCTGGAAGGCATGATGATCATTGGTGCGCTGTTCGCCTGCTTCACGCTGCAGGGTCTTGACCAGAGCGGCTTCGGTTCCGCGCACCCGCAGATTTCCATGCTCATCGCCATCCTTGTGGCGGGCGTCACGGGCATGATCTTCTCACTGTTGCTGGGCTTTGCAGCCATCAACCTGAAGGCTGACCAGACCATCGGCGGCACGGCCCTGAACCAGTTTGCGCCCGCCTTCGCCGTTGTTATGACTTGGGCGATTCAGGGTCAGGGCCTGACCACTATCTCGATCCCCAGCTGGGTGCGCATTACCCGCGATACCTTCGGCCTTGCCCCGGTGGACGGCCCCAGCTTGAACAACCTCATCTTCAAGTATTTCTATCTGACGACCCCGGTGGCCATCGTTCTGTTCATCGCAGCCTACATTGTGATGTACAAGACCCGCTTCGGCCTGCGTCTGCGCGCCTGCGGCGAGCATCCTCAGGCGGCAGATTCTGTGGGCATCAATGTCACAGGATGCGCTACGCCGGTGTGCTGATCTCCGGCTTCCTCGGCGGTGTCGGCGGTCTGGCCTTTACACGGTGGCGGCCGGTTCCGGCTTCAACTCCGATGTCGGCGGCTACGGCTTCCTGGCGCTGGCTGTCATGATCTTCGGCAACTGGAAACCATTCCCGATTCTGGCCTCGTCGATCTTCTTCGCACTGTTCAAGGTCATTGCGGCGTACTCTTCGTCGCTGTCCTTCCTGCCGAAGTTTGAGGGTGTCAAGGAAATCTCCAACTTCTACCAGATGCTGCCGTATATCGTCACGATGATCGTGCTGATCTTTACCTCCAAAAACTCTCAGGCCCCCAAGGCCGAGGGTATCCCCTACGATAAGGGCAGCCGCTGATACAAACGATACACAGGCCGCCCGACGCCTGCAGCCGGGCGGCCTGTGCTTTTTGAAGGAGACAAGCTTATGCGAATGTATGATATTATCGCCAAAAAACGCGATGGCGGCACGCTGAACCGTGAGGAGCTTTCCTTTGCGGTCAACGGCTATGTGGCCGGGGATGTGCCCGACTACCAGATGTCGGCGCTGCTCATGGCCATCTATCTGCGCGGCATGACCGATGAGGAGACTGCCGTACTGACCGATGTCATGGCCCGCTCCGGCGATATGGTCGATCTGTCCGCCATCGCGGGCATCAAGGCGGACAAGCACTCCACCGGCGGCGTGGGGGACAAGACCACGCTCGTCATTGCGCCCATCGTGGCGGCCTGCGGCGTCAAGATCGCCAAGATGAGCGGGCGCGGACTGGGCCACACCGGCGGCACCATCGACAAGATGGAGGCAGTGCCCGGCACCCGCACCAGCCTGACACAGGAGGAGTTTTTCAAGCAGGTCAATGAGATCGGTATTTCGGTCATCGGCCAAAGCGGCAAGATCGCTGCGGCTGACAAAAGATCTACGCCCTGCGCGATGTGACCGCCACGGTCGGCTGTATTCCGCTGATTGCATCCTCCATCATGTCCAAAAAGCTCGCGGCTGGTTCAGACGCCATTTTGCTCGATGTGACGATGGGGGACGGCGCCTTCATGAAGGATCTGGACAGCGCCCTTGAGTTGGCGCGCCAGATGGTCGCAATCGGCACGGCGCATGGTCCGCAAAGGTCGCCGCGCTCATTACCGATATGGATAAGCCCTTGGGCAAAAACATCGGCAATTCGCTGGAAGTAGCCGAGAGCATGGCCGTCCTGCAGGGCAGGGGCCCGGCCGATTTGACCGAGGTCTGCCTGCAATTGGCAAGCAACATGCTGGTGCTGGCGGGCAAGGGGCGATATGCCGACCTGCCGCAAAAACTGGCCGAGGGCGTCATCGCCGACGGCTCCGCCTTTGAAAAGTGCTGCCAGATGTTTGCCGCGCAGGGCGGCGACATCAACGTGCTGCGGGATGCCGACAAATTCCGCAAGGCAAAATTCAGCTATGAGCTGACCGCCCCCGCCGATGGATACATTTACAAAAACGATGTTGAAAGATCGGCAACGCCAGCGTCCTGCTGGGTGCGGGCCGCATCAAGAAGGAGGACAGCATCGACTTTGCCGCAGGCATCACGATGCACAAAAAGCTGGGCGATCATGTCAGTGCAGGAGAGAGCATCTGCACCCCTCTACGCCGATGACGAAAGCCTGTTTGCCGCGCGGAGGAGATGTACCGTGGCGGCCTTGTCATCCGTGACGAAAAGCCGGTTCCCTGCCGCTGATCTACGCCCGCGTTACCAGTGAAGGGGGTAGAGAAATTTAAATTGAAAATCCCTTCCTCACAAACAACAAAAAAAATCCTGCAATGTTTTCTGCGTTGCAGGAATTTTTATTTTCTCTTTCTCTTCAGCCAGAATACCTTCCACTTGCCATACCCATTCGCCTTGTCCTCGTCAAATTCCTCAGTCTGGACGTAATGCTTAAATGCATCGTCAAACTGCAAAGGCGCCGTCCTCGGCGCGGATGTCGGTCAAAACGCGGGGATCGCTTTTTGCTGGCTTTCAAACTCCGCCTCGCGGTCCCACAAAATTTTCCATCTGCGTCCAAAGCCAAGGGGCCCACATCGTTGAACACAAGGCAGGCAGCCTCACCGTAGCAGTACCGCTCAAAAGCGGATGCGCCATCCAGATAAAACAGCAGGCAATCGCGGAAGCGGGTCTCCAGCTCTTTTCTCGGCTAGGCGGCGTCCGCATCCGGTCATCACCCGGCAAAAAATCGGCAGCGTTGGCAGTCATCTGCGTGCCCCTCCCAAAATCTAAGATAAAACGCCAAGTGCGGTGGCCGCTTCGATATTATACCGCAAGCGCCGGCGTTTCGCAAGGCAGGCTTGCAGCGGCGAGGCTGGTTGACCTTCGGGGACGCTCCGCAGAGGCATTTTTTCATTTCCCACAAAAATCATCTGGATTTTAGTGGATTTTTTTGGTATAACCCTGTATAATATTTATTATACATAGGTAAAGGGGGCAGTGTGCCCATGAAAAAGAAATGAATCTGCCTGCCGTGACTGCCATTGTGGTGGCTGCGGGGCGTCCCGCCGGATGGGATTTGACAAGCTCAGCTTTCGTCTGCCGGACGGCCGTTCCGTTTGCAGACAAGCTGTGATGCTCTGGCGGCGCATCCGGCAGTCACCGGGCTTGTGCTGGTCTGCGGCGGCAACCGGACGGAGTGTGAGGCCATTGCGGCCCGCTGCACAAAAGCCCTGCACGGTCGTGCAGGGCGGGGTGCGACCCGCGCCGACAGTGTGCGCAGCGGCCTTGCTGCGGCAGAGGGGAGTTGGTTGCCATCCATGACGCTGCCCGCCCCTTCGTCAGCGAGGCGGTCATCACGGCCGTGCTGACGGCTGCGGCAGCTGACGGCGCGGCGGCACCCGCCGTGCCTGTCAAGGATACCATCAAGATCGCGGACGAGGCAGGACGTGTAGCCGCCCGCCAGACCGCGCGACGCTTTACGCCGTGCAGAACGCCCAGTGCTTCCGCCGCAGCCTGTATCTGCAGGCGCTGTCGGCAGTTACCGGCGAAAAAGGCAAGCCTTGTCACCGATGATTGCAGCCTGTTTGAGGCTGGCGGGCCTGCCCGTCACCCTGACCGAGGGCGATTACGCCAACTTAAAATCACCACCAAAAAAGAGGATCTTAAAAAAGGAGAACCCATGCGCATTTTCGGTCACGGATATGATGTTCACCGCTTAGTAGAGGACCGCAAGCTGATTTTGGGCGGGGTGGAGATCCCGTTTGAAAAGGGCCTGTTGGGCCATTCGGATGCCGATGGCTGCTGTGCGGTCGCTGGATGCCGTGCTGGGTGCAGGCGGCGCTGGGGACATCGGTCAGCATTTCCGACAACGACCCCTGCCTACAAGGGTGCGGACTCACTGGCAGCTGACCCGCGAAGTAGCGAAAATTATCGCCGCTCACGGCTACAAGGTGGGCAACATCGATGCGACGATTGCCTTATAGCGGCCGAAGCTGGCCCCCCACATCCCCGCAATGCGCGAAAAATTGCCGATGCCTTCGGTCTGCCGGTGGACGCCGTCAGCGTCAAGGCCACGACCGAGGAACATCTCGGCTTTACCGGCGAGGGGCTTGGCATTGGCCGCCCACGCCGTTACTGATCGAGTGAAACCATCATCCAACCTTTAAAAGGGGACGCGGCAACCATGCTGCCCAACCAGACGCTCAACGCTATTTTAAGCAGTTTGCGGGCCTTTGACCCGCTGTCCGACACGCTCGACATCCTGATCATTTCCTTTGTGTTTTTACCAGCTTTTTTCAGTTCGCCCGCAAATCCCGCGCGGGCCAGCTTGTCAAGGGGCATCCTTCTGATTCTTTGTTCTGTCTGGCGGTTATGCTGAACCTGAAGACCGTCACATGGGCCTGAACAATGTCATCACCATCGGCTTTATGGCTGCGGTGGTCATCTTCCAGCCGAGCTGCGCCGTGCAATGGAGCGGATGGGCCAAACCGTAATGAGCCAACCCGATGCTGCGGCAATCGGCGCAGCGACCCCTCGCTGCGCGGTGCATCAGAAACGCGGTTGTTTGCGATACCGATACGGCAGAGCAGCTTTCGGACACCCGCACGGGCGCCCTGATGGTGCTTTTGAATGCGCAACAATAACCTGGACGAGCATCCGCACCGGCACGCCGATGCATGCTGACGTCATCCCCGAAATGCTGGCACCATCTTTACGAGGGCACGCCTCCACGACAGTTGCAGTCGTGATTCGGGACGGTGTGCCACGTTGCGGCCGGCTGCGTGCGCCGCTGTCCAACAACCTCGAGATGAGGCAAGGATATGGGTACCCGCCACCGCGCCGGTTCTTGGCATGAGCGAGAACTCCGATGCCATCGTTGTCATTGTCAGTGAGGAGACCGGCATTATCTCGATGGCCAAAAACGGCGTTCTGATCCGCCGTCTGACCGGGGTCTAGAACCCGTTCAACCTGCTGCAGGAGGAGGTCGTCCCGCCTGAGGAGACCGAGGAAGACCGGAACTGCCGCAAAAATCGCTGCGCAAAGGGAGGGAACTGAACCATGCCAAGCCTTCGAATAAGCCCGCCGTCCTCGGGGCAAATCCTGGGGGCAAACTGCCTGCGGGACCGCGCACCTTCCTGATGGCAACTTGGCCTGATGGTGCTGGCGCTGGTCATGGGCGTTACCGACCCGGACCAGACGGTCTACATCGGATCCCCAAGGCAGCACCAAGACATCCGATGCGTACCATCAACCACGCCAGCGGCCACTACCCTACACCAACCAGGGGCTGGACATCGTGGAGCGGCCTGACCTCGAGGGCGTTGCCACCGTCAAGCGTCGAGGGCAACATCACCAGCATCGGCAACATGACCAGCTCCGACATCATGGTTCATCCCAGCTATGCCGGCGTCAGCGGTGCGGGCAAGGTGCCTGCGCCTGCAGGCCCGCGTGACCAACACCACCGATTTCCCCGGCAACATCCAAGTGCACCGTCGAAAAACCGAGATACGATTGACGTGGTCTTTGATGAGGTCAGCGAAAAAAAACCGTCCCGGTCACGGTGGATGCCTCCCGCTGTCTCTATCGCCGACGGCTATATGCTGAACAAGACCGCCGCTGTGCCCGCTGAGATACCCTGCGCGGCCCCACCAGTGAGTTGGATCAGGTGTCCAGCATTGTGGCCCCGGTGCGAGCGACGACGCGCTGGCCGACCACCACCACCGTGCCCGCCACGCTGGAGCTGCGTGATGCCGAGAACAGCAAATACTTCATCGCCCCGCAGTACACCACGATGGAGAGCGACTTCCGCCAACGTCACGCCGACGATCTATCGGGTGCGGGAGCTGCCGCTGGAAGGTGGATTTCATCGGCGTGCCCAAACGGCTTTGGACGTGGAGAGCCTGCAGCCTGAGCCAACCCGACGCTGAGCTTTGCAGGCGGCCGCACCATCAGTACGCTGAAGCCCCTGACCGTAACCGACTTTGATCTTGCGCGTGAAAGTTTGAGCCGGGGCGCGATTATGCCTGATTGGCGCATTGTGGCATTGTCGGCTGGACGGCGTGGACCAATGTCACGCTCGACTTCGATACCGAGGATATGGGTACCACCAAGCTGAACGTGTCGAACATCCGCGCCATCAACGTACCCAGCAACTATGAGCTGCAGATTCTGTCCAGTCTGGTCAGCAATGTCACACTGTACGGCCCGGCAGAGGAAATTAAGGAGCTGAGCGCCGACAGCATTGTGGCGCAGATTGACTGCCAGAGCCTGAACCTGACGGTGGGCCAGCAGACGATTGCCGTCAGCATCCAGATACCCTCGTCCAGCCGCATCTTCGCCACCGGCAGCTATACGGTTCAGTGCGAGGTCACATCCAAGTAAATTTTAGGGAATGTTTCTATGCTATTAGTCCGCAATATCCGCCTGCCGCTGACCTGCCCCGACCCTGATGCCGAGGCAGCAGCAAAGGCACTGGCCATTCGTGCGCGTGCCCGCCTGCAAGGCGGCGCACTGCGGTGTGGCGAAGCTCAGTGTGGATGCCTCGGCACGGTACGCCGGTGCTGGTCTCACACCATCGCAGTCACACTCCATGACGAGGGTGAGGAATCGGCACTGGCCGGGGCCTCGCCCCTGCGTCTGTTTCACCAGGAAGCTGAATTTGACTTCCCGGTGGGGCGCACGCCGCCGGGCACACCGCCCGGTGGTGGTCGGCCTTGGCCCGGCGGGGCTGTTTGCTGCGCTGCTGCTGGCCCGCAAGGGCTTCCGCCCGCTGGTGCTGGCGCGCGGCCCCGCGCTGGATGACCGTATCCGCGCAGTGGAGCATTTTGAAAAGACCGGCGAGCTGAACCCGGAAGCCAACATTCAGTTTGGCGAGGGCGGCGCGGGAACCTTCTCGGACGGCAAACTGACCACCCGTGTGGGGGACCCCTCTGCGCGTTCGTGACAGGGGCCTTCCTGCCCATGGCGCGCCCGGATATTGCACGGCGGCAGAAGCCCCATGTGGGAACCGATTTGCTGCGGGGCGTTATCCGCAGCATCCGCGGTGAGATTGAGACGCTGGCTGGGCGGCGAGGTGCGGTTCAACACCGCCCCTGACCGGGCTGGAAACCCGCGGCGCCCCTTATCGGCGTCAACACCACCGCAGGCCCCATACCCTGTGAGCAGCTGATTCTGGCGGTCGGCCACAGTGCGCGGGATACCTTCGGGATGCTGCACACGCTGGGCCTGCCGCTGGAATGCAAGCCGTTCTCGGTCGGCTTCCGGGCCGAGCATCTGCAGACCGAGATTGACAAGAGCCTTTACCACGCCGCCGCAGGCCACCCGGCACTGCCGCGGGGCGAGTATCAGCTCAGCCAGCACGTGGACGGCGGGCGGTGTGTTTACACATTCTGTATGTGCCCGGGCGGCACGGTCTGCGCTGCCGCCAGTGAGGAGGGCGGTGTGGTCACCAACGGTATGAGCCTGCACGCCCGCAACGGCAAAAACGCCAATGCGGCGGTGGTTGTCAGCGTGGATGGCCGCGACTTTGACAATGACCCTGCCCGGGCGGTAGCCTTCCAGCGGCAGCTGGAGCAGGCGGCCTACCGCGCAGGCGGCGGGGGATACCTTGCCCCGGCCGAGACGGTCGGCAGCTTTCTGGCAAGGGGCGCGGCGCACTGAGCTGGGCGCTGTGCAGCCCAGCTACCCGCGCGGGTGACGCCCTGTGATTTGGGCAGCCTGCTGCCCGCGGAGCTGGGCGGCGCACTGCGGCAGGGCCTGACGGCCTTTGGTCGCAAGCTGGCTGCCTACCGCGCCCCGGATGCCGTGCTTACCGGTCTGGAAACCCGCACCAGCAGCCCGGTGCGCCTACTGCGTGATAAGGAAAAGCCTGCAGTGCACCGGACTTTCCGGCTTGTACCCCTGCGGTGAGGGGGCGGGCTACGCGGGCGGCATTATGACCGCCGCCGTGGACGGTGTGCGTTGCGCCGCCGAGCTGATGAAAGCCTGGGCGCCCGCCGAATAATCTGCAAAACGATTGGAACTACAATGTCTGACAATAAGAATCCAAAGCACAAGCATGATTACCAATACAGCTATAACTATCAATACAAATATAACTACAACCTTGGCGATATGATTGACAACGCGGTCGAGGCGGGCAGCAAAATTCGGCTCCTCGGTGCTGGGCAGTATTGCCGAGGCGCTGGAGCAGGCCGGGGATGCCTTTGGGCGCAAAAGCAGCCCGATACCTTCCAGTCCTGGAAGCGCCGCCTGGAACGCAAATGGAAAAACGAGGGCCAGTCAGCAGGCGTGGTGCTGACAGCGGTGGGCTGGACGTTCACCGGCTGCTTTGGCATTACGGCGCTGGTGATGGGCATTTTGACAGCTGTCGGGGCCGAGACGCTGGGTATGCCGCCCAATGATTTCATTGCACTGCCGATTCTGACCGCCGTGTTCACCCCGGCGACGCTGGGCTTTCTGGCTATGGCGATTGTGGGCATGAGAAAGCTCAGCTATTTCTCCCGCCTGCGCAAGCTGCTGCGCGCAGCCAATGGCTGGGTCTGCGATTTGCCCGGTCTTGCCCGCAGGGCACAAATCAAGCAGGAGCAGGCCTATGAAACCGCCGCTAAGGCTGTGGCCAACGGCGATTTGCCCAATGCCGCCATCAGTGACGATTTCAGCACGCTGTATCTGGACGATTCGCTCATGCCGACTGCCGCAAAGCCTGCCGAAAAGCCGCAGGCACCGGACGCCGCGCCCCTGGCCGAGGAGCAGCAGCTCCGCCGCGAGGGCGTGGACTTCCTGAATTACCTGAAGGTCTGCCGCGGCAAGCTGGGTCCACAGGCGGATGAGGAGCTGGCCCGGATGCAAAAAGACCTGTGCCTCCATCATGGGCTTTGTGCACAACCACCCGGAGCAGCAGAACCGCGTGCGGCGCTTCCGTGAATACTACCTGCCCACCACCCGCAAGCTGCTGGACACGGCGCAGGGGCTGGGCGATACGGACGCGGCCAGCGCTGCCGCTATCCGCCGCGATATTACCGGCATCCTGCACACACTGAATGAAGCCTATGAGACGCTGTACAACACCCTTCTGCAGGATGTCAGCATGGACGTTTCCACCGAGATTGACACGCTGGAAGCGATGCTGCGGCAGGATGGCCTGACCCATAATTTTGAATCAGATTTTAACACAAGGAGCTAAACTGTATGAATTATCCTGCGTGGCAACTGAAAAAGGGCGACCCCGCTGCGGAAACCGCACTGGCTGGGGCCGGGTGCGGCGTACTGCTGCGCCGGGTTCTGGCCGCCCGCGGCTGCACCGACCCCGCCGCCGCACAGGAGCTGCTGGGTCATGGCGAGCCGCTGAGTGACCCGTTCCTGCTCAAGGATATGGACAAGGCCGTGGCCCGCATTGAGCAGGCCATTGAGAACGAGGAACTGACCGTCATCTACGGTGATTATGACGTGGACGGCATTTCGGCCACCGCCATTTTGTACGAATGTCTCACCAGTCAGGGCGCGCACGTGCGCTGCAAGCTGCCTACCCGCGGCTCCGGCTACGGTCTGACCCGGTCGGCGCTGGAATCGTTGGCAAGCAAGGGCTTCAAGCTCGTGATTACCGTGGACAACGGCATCTCGGCCGTGGAGGAGGCCCGCTGCGCCAAGGAACTGGACCTTGACCTTATTATTACCGACCACCATCTGCCGGGCGACACTCTGCCGGAGGCCATCGCCGTTGTGGACCCCAAGCGTGCGGACGATGAAAGCCCTTTCAAGGATTTGTGCGGCGCGGGGGTTGCCTTCAAGCTCTGCGCGGCGCTGGAGGGCTGTGACCCCGCCGAGCTGCTGGAAATGTACGGCGAACTGGCGGCGCTGGGCACGGTTGCGGACGTGATGCCGCTGGTGGGGGGAGAACCGCACCATTGTGCGGGAGGGATTGGCCCTGCTACAGGACACCATGCGCCCCGGTCTGCACGCTCTTTTGGAGAGCGCAGGCTGCAGCGGCAAAGCCGGTGACCGCCGATACCGTCAGCTACAGTCTGGCCCCGCGCTTGAACGCGGCGGGCCGGATGGACAACGCCGCCGTGGCCTTGAAGCTGCTGCTTTGCGGGGACGAGACCAGGCTACCGGCATTGCCGAGCGTCTGGCCGAAATCAACACCGAGCGCCAGCAGACGGAACAGCAGGTGTTTGCCGCGGCGCTGCAGACGCTGGAGGCAGACCCCGCCCGCATCCGTGACCGGGTGCTGGTTGTCTGCGGCGAGACTGGCACCCCGGCGTCATCGGCATCGTGGCTGCGCGGCTGATGGAGCGCTTCAGCCGCCCTGCCATCGTTATCTCGATGCACGAGGGCGAGGGACGCGGCAGCGGCCGTGCCCCGATTCGTTTGATTTACACAGCGCGCTGGCCGGCTGCGCACAGTACCTGACGCGGTTCGGCGGGCACGCCGCCGCGGGCGTGGAGATTGAGGAAGAAAACCTGGCCGCGTTCCGACAGGCCATCAACGCATGGGCGGCAGAGCACGCCGCCCGGCCGGAAGCCGTCAGCCTGCAGCTGGATGCCGCCGTCACACTGGCCGAGCTGAATCTGGACAACGTGCAGGAGCTGGCCCGGCTGGCACCTCTTCGGACGTGAAAACCCGATGCCGGTGCTGCTGGTACGCCACGCCTTTGTGGACGGTCTGTGGCCGATGGGCGCGGGGACGCCACACCCGCGTGCGGCTGCGGCAGGGCAATGACACGGTGTTTGCATCGGTTTTCGGCGTGGCACCGCAGGCGTTTGCCTATCAGGTCGGCAGCGAGGTCGAGGACGCGCTGGAGGTATCCATCTTCAACGGCCGCAGCGGGCCGATGGTCTCCCGCCCATCTGCACGCCATCCGCCCGGCCGAGCTGGGCAACACGCCCAGTGAACAGGCTGCGTGGTTTGAGGCGTTCCGCACCGGCGCGGGCCCTGCCCGCCGACCGCGCCGCCGCATTGCTGCCGGAGCGCGCCGCCACGGTGGCGCTCTACCGCCGCATCCGCACAGGGCAGGTGGCCTCGGCGGATTTGCAGCCGGTCTTTGCCGCAGGCGGTGCCGCAGGCGCTGAACACCGGCAAGATACTTGCCAGCCTGACGGCGCTGCAGGCGCTTGGTCTGGTGGAGGCCCGTGACGGCCACTGGCTGCCGGTTGCCGTGACGGATAAGCGGGACCTGGCCAGCGCCCCGGTGCTGCAGCGGTTGGCGGAGCTGACCCGGCAGAAAGGGAGCCCCGGGCGGTGGAAACCGCCCGCGAGGGATAGAATACGGAGGGGAAACGGACTATGGAAAACACGAACGTGCAGGAAGCAACGCAGGAAGTAAAATGCCCATCACTTATGATGACCTGAAGCAGAGCCTCATCGACAGCGGCCGTCCCTATGATTTTGATATGATAGACCGCGCCTACGCGCTGGCGGAAAAGGCCCACGGCGCACAGCGCCGCCGCAGCGGCGAGCCGTACATCTGCCATCCGCTTTCCGTGGCGCAGATTCTGGTGGAGCTGGGCATGGACAGCGAGAGCATCGCCGCCGCTCTTATGCACGATGTGGCCGAGGATACGCCGGTCACGGTGGCGGAAATCAAGCAGAAATTCGGCCCCGAGGTTGCCCTGCTGGTGGACGGCGTCACCAAGCTGACCCAGATTAAATTTTCCAACGTGGAGGATCGTCAGGCCGAGAACCTGCGCAAATGCTGCTGGCCATGAGCCAGGATGTCCGCGTTATGATTATCAAATTGTGCGACCGGCTGCAAAAATATGCGCACCGGGGACGCCTGGCCCGAGCAGAAGCGCCGCGACAAGGCACTGGAAACGATGGAGGTCTATGCCCCCATCGCGCACCGCCTCGGAATCTCCAACATCAAGGAGGAGCTCGAGGACCGCAGTCTGCACTATCTGGACCCGGTTGGCTATGAGACCATTCGCGACCTGCTCAATAAGCATGGGGACGAGTTCCTGCATCAGGTCTGCCACACTATCGCCAAGCATCTGGCCGAGAACGGCATCCAGAAGGCCACCATCCGCCACCGCGTCAAGAGCATCTACGGTATCTACCGCAAGATGTATATACAGAATAAGGATTTTGAGGAAATCTACGACATCTACGCTGTGCGCATCATTCTGGACAATGTGGCCGAGTGCTACACGGCGCTGGGCCTGATTCACGATATGTACCATCCGCTGCCCAACCGCTTCAAGGACTACATCTCCACCCCCAAGCCCAACGGCTACCAGTCCCTGCACACCACGGTCATCGGGCGCGAGGCCATTCCGTTTGAGGTGCAGATTCGCACCTGGGATATGGACCGTATGGCGGAGTACGGCATTGCCGCGCACTGGAAGTACAAGGCCGGCATCACCGGCAGCAGCGATAAGCTGGACGAGCGTCTGGCGTGGGTGCGTCAGCTGCTGGAAAGCCAGCGCTCCAGCGCTGATGCCACTGACCTGCTCAGCGACATCAAGAGCGATTTGCTGCCGGAGGAGGTCTTTGCTTTCACGCCCCGCGGCGATGTGATTAACCTGCCCGCCGGGGCCACGGCCATCGACTTTGCCTATGCCATCCATTCGGCGGTCGGCAACCGTATGATTGGTGCCAAGGTCAACAACCGCATTGTGCCCATCGACCATAAGGTGCAGACCGGCGAGATCATCGAGATCATCACCGGCCCTGAAAACCGCGGCCCCAGCCGCGACTGGCTGAACATTGTAAAGACCAGCGAAGCCAAGAACAAGATCCGCAACTGGTTCAAGAAAGAACGCAGGGAGGAGAATATTCAGGAGGGACGCGAGGCGCTGGAACGTGAGCTGCGCCGCAACCTCATGACCCTGACCGAGGAGCAGCACGAGACCTTTATGGAGGCGCTGGCCCGCCGCAACCGCTGCAACAGCGTGGAAGAAATGTACGCGGGCCATCGGCTACGGCGGGTTGCAGATTTCCCGGATGCTGCCCAAGCTGAAGGAAGAGTACACCAAGCTGCAGGCCGTGGAGTCGAAGCCGGTCACGGTGCAGCTGAAGCGGATGCACTCGTCGGACGGCGTTGTGGTGGAGGGGATTGACAACTGCCCCATCAAATTTGCCAAATGCTGCTCGCCGCTTCCCGGTGATGAGATTGTCGGCTTTGTCACCCGCGGCTTTGGCGTGTCCATCCACAAGCGGGACTGCGCCAACGCCCGCGAGAGTATGCGCCACCCCGAAAACGCCGACCGCTGGGTACGCGCCTACTGGGACGATGAAGCCAGAGAAAACTACAAGGCTACGCTGGATATTGTCTGTATGGACCGCCCGAACCTCGTCTCTGATGTGGCACTGGCGCTGGGCGATATGCGCGTGCCCATCTACTGCTGACGGCCCGCGCCGCAGAGCAGGGCCGCGCCCGCATGAGTGTGACCGTGGGCATTACCAACACCGAGCATCTGAACAGCGTTGTGGCAAGATTGAAAAAGTCAAAGACGTTGTCAGCGTGACCAGAAACTAAAAAAATAAGGAGCGATTCCCATGCGTGCCATCATCCAGCGCGTAACCCGCGCAAGCGTTACTGTCAATGGGGGGCGAGCCCGCGCCATCGGGCCCGGCCTTGTCATTCTGCTGGGCGTGCAGGACACGGACGATATTGCCATTGTGCCCAAAAACTGGCCGAAAAAATGCGCTCATCTGCGCATTTTTGAGGATGAAAACGGCAAGCTGGAACCGCAGCGCGGTCGAGCTGGGCTATTCCGCGCTGGTTGTGTCCAACTTTACCCTGTATGGTGATACGGCCAAGGGCAAACGCCCCAGTTTATCCACGCCGCCAAGGGCGAGTTGGCTGTGCCGTGCTATGACAAATTTCTTGAGGAAATGAGCCATCAGGGGCCTTAAAGCGTTGCAGCACGGCGAGTTTGGCGCCGATATGCAGATTGACCTTGTCAATGACGGCCCTGTGACCATTGTGATTGACACCGACGAATGGAAAAAAAAAAAATAAGGAGGCAGCGATGAATTTACAGCATATCCACGGTGTACCGCCGCTGTATACCAACACGTTCCTTATCATTACAAATGAAAAGCACGGCATCCTCATTGATGCCGCCGCCGAGCCGGGCATCTATCTGAAGGCGCTGGAGGAAGTAGGGCGGAGCGACCCATATCCTGCTCACCCACGGCCACTATGATGACCATGTGGGTGCGGTGGCAGCGCTGAAAAAAAAGCGACCGGCTGCAAAGGTGTATATGGACCCGCCGATGCGCAGGGCAGCCAGCTTCTGCCGCTGACACCTGATGTGCTGACCGACAGCTGGCCCGCTAACAACGAGCTGAAAATTGACGAGCTGACGTTTACCATTTACCATACGCCGGGCCACACCAGGGCGGCGTCTGCCTGTCCTGCTATGGGCTGCTTTTCAGTGGCGACACGCTGTTTGCGGGCTCCTGCGGACGCACGGATTTCCCCGGCGGCAGTGCGCGAGAAATGCAGCAGAGCCTGTCCCTGCTGGAGAGCTGCCGCTGTCCGATGCAACAAAAAGTCCTGCCCGGGCACGAGGGCTTCTCCACACTGGGGCAGGAGCGCAGCACCAATCCTTATATGAATGGGGCATGGTATTAAATGCAGATTATTTTACGCGGCCCGGCAGCGGGCTATGAGGCTGAGCACACGGCGCGGCTGTTCTTTCCGGGGCGGAGAAAGCAGAAATTCTGCCGCTGGAGGGGGATTTTGTGCTGGCGCAGAGCCACCTTTTGCACCGACTCCATCCTCCTGCGCCTGAATGGAAAATTACAGTGGCGCACTGCTGAGCCCGGCGGGCACCGATGCAGAGTATGCGCTGTGCCGCCTGCTGTACGGCCTTCTGTGCCAGGCTGGCCGGCATCACACCGCCGTGGGGCATGATGATCGGCGTGCGCCCGGTGCGCATCATTCACGACATGAGAGCTGCCGGGGCAACGGAGGCGGAAACCGGGAGCGCTTCCTTTGGCCATTTTTGCCCGCACGCCGGAAAAATTTGCGCTGGCGCTGGCATTGCCGACTTGCAGAAGCCGGTGCTGGACGCCGCTGACCCGATGGACTGCAGCCTCTATGCGGGCATCCCGTTCTGCCTGACGCGGTGCAGCTATTGCAGCTTTGTGTCCCGCACGGTGGGGGACAAGGCGACCCGCGCACTGGTGCAGCCCTATGTGGATAAGCTCTGCGAGAGCTGACCGCCATCCGCAAAACGGCCGACCGCTGTGGGCTGCGTATCCGCACCTTTTTACATCGGCGCCGGCACGCCCACCAGCCTCGAGCCGCACCGCAGCTGGAGCAGCTGATGGCCCATATCGCAAAGACGTTTGATTTAGCGAAATTGGACGAGTACACGGTGGAGGCCGGCCGCCCGGACTGCACGGATGCGGAGAAGCTGCAAATTCTCAAAAAGTACGGCGCGACCCGCATCTCCATCAATCCGCAGACCTTCGGACACGGTGCTGCAAACATCGGCCGCCGCCACACCGCGCAGGACATCATTGACTGCTTTGCCGCCGCCCGCGCCGCCGGGCATACCAACATCAATATGGACCTGATTGCGGGTCTGCCGGGGGGACACGGTCGAGGGCTTTGAGGCCAGTCTGCGTCAGGCAATCGCCCCCTTGACCCGGAGAATATCACGGTCCACACGCTGACCCTCAAACGTGCGTCCAACATCGTGGTGGAGCACCGCGCCGCCGACTATGCCGACGTGGCCGCTATGCTGGACAAGTGCAGCCTTCTGGCCGAGGCCGGGTACCGGCCGTATTATATGTACCGCCAGAAGGGCACACTGCAGAATCTGAAAATATCGGCTGGGCCAAGCCCGGTTTTGAATGCCTGTATAATATCTATATTATGGAGGAGGTTCACACCATCCTGTCGGCCGGTGCGGGCGGCTCTACCAAGCTCGTCATTCCGGGGCAGCGCCGCGGCAAGATTGAGCGCGTCTTCAACTTCAAATATCCTACGGAATATATCGACCGCTTTGCGGAAATTCTGACCGCAAAGCCGCCGTGGAGGATTTCTATGCACGTTACACATCGCAAACGCTTCGTCAGCCGTGACCTTTGTCGCGCTGGCGGCCCGCCACCCGCAGGAGCTTGCGGCACTGAGCGAGACGCACTATCATGACCAGATTGAGAGCATTGCCGATGAGGTTCTGGCTGCCGGACAGCGTATTGTCATGCTGGATCAGGCCCTCGGCGGCGGGCAAGACCACCTCGGCGCACAAAATTGCCAGGGCGGGTTGCCGCACGCGCCACAACAGCCGGGTGCCTGAGCCTTGATGATTTCTATATCGGCGAGGGCAAATACCCCAAAAACCCGGATGGCAGTGACGATTATGAGAGCCTGGAGGCGCTGAACCTTGCAGAGCTGCACAGCTGCCTGAAGGACCTGTACACCACCGGCGTGTGTGACGCCCCTGTGTTTGATTTTTTTACCAAGCAGCAGCCCAGCGGCACCCGGCAGCATATTGACGCCCGGGACGGTGTGTAATTATCGAGGGCCTGCACGCCCCGAACCCGGCCTTGACCGAGGAACTGCCCGACGATGCTGCGCTCTGCCTGTATGCGGGCCTGCGGGGAAGAGTACGCCGATACCCACGATAGCCGCTGCCTGGCCACCCGGGATATCCGCCTTGCGCGGCGCATTGTGCGGACTACCTGTTCCGCGGGCACGGCGCGGCGTTCACGCGTTGTGGGACCGCGTGCTGGACGGCGAGACGCGGTATATTAAGGGCTTCACAAACCGCGGCGGACCTGCTGCTGATACACCACGAGCTGGCCTCATTGCCCATGAGGTTCGCTCTGTGGCGCACGGTCCAGCTGGATGCCATGCCCGCCGACCCGGCGATGACCGCCATCGCAGGCCCGCCAACTGGCCTCCACCTGCGCCGCAGGTTGCTGCGGAATTCCGGGCGAGGTCCACCGGCTTGTGCCCGAAAACATGCTTTGCGTGCGAATTTATCGCGAAAAAAACCGGATATTGCCAATTCACGAAAAATATACATTTGCGCGTTGCAAACCGCGCCGCAATGGGGCCCCAGACTTCAAAATCCCGGCGGAGCAGCGGGCATATAAGCTAGAGAAAGAGGTGTACCCTTATGTTTGAACTGGATATTGAGATGCTGAAAAAGAGCAGGGCCTGCAGCTGGTGGACTCTGCCAAAAAGACTGCACAGGACCTGGCCGATAAGGGCAAGAAAACTGCCTGGATCTGCTGAACCAGCAGGCGCGCCTGTCCAAGGCACAGCGCCAGCTGAAGGCGGCGCTGGTGCGCTTCTACAGCCTGCGCCAAAGGCCGGCGAGGAGAATCCTGCTCTGGTTGAGAGGTATATCGACGCTGTTGCCGAGGTCGAGAAGGCCATTGAGGGACATCAAGGCCAATATGACCGAAGATGAGCGCGCCGAGGTCGAGGCACAGGAGGCCGCTGAGGCTGCTGCCGAGGAGCCCGCTGTGGACAAGACCGCCGACGAGGAAATCGAGGAAGAGCCCATCCAGCTGCGCGGTGAGACCAAGATCTGCCGGGTCTGCAAGTCTGAGGTGGACGGTGACGCACTGTTCTGCAACCACTGCGGCGCACTGGCTGTAAGCTGCCAACACTTGACAAATCCGCAATTTGTGTAAAATTAACCGTATTGCTTTTGCGGGCGGAAAAAGGCCTATGAACGCATACCCCGAAAAGAACCAGTACACGGCGAGGATTTGGCTGCCATCATCCGCATCCTGCGTGACCCGGAAACGGCTGCCCCTGGGATAAGGGTGCAGAACCCATCCCATCCGCAAAAATTTCTGGAGGAAGCCTATGAGGCCGTGGACGCCATCGACCTGGACGACCCCTGAGCCATGATCCGGGAGGGCGCTCTCGGCGATGTGATGCATGCAGGTGGTGCTTTCACGCCGTGATAGAACAGGAGCGGGGGCACGGCTTTACCTTTTTGACGAGGTTCGTGACGGCGTATGCCGAGAGCTGATTCCGCCATCCGCATATTTTTCCCCGGCGGGGAAATGACAGCATAAAAGACTGGGAAGCGCTCAAGAATCCGTGAAAAAGCGGCCGCCTCGACCCTTGCAGATGATTTGGAGAGCGTGCCCAAGGCACTGCCTGTGCCGATGCGTGCGGCCAGAGCTGCAAAGCGCGCTGCCTTACGGCGTTGCCGTGCGAGGATACAGCCACAGAAATCACCGCCGCTGCTGTGGTGGAGGCTGGAACGGATAAGCCCGCCGCTGGGCAGGCGATGGGGCGGCACTGTTTGCCGCGGCCGCGCTGGCCAAAGCGTCGGCATAGACCCTGAGCAGGCCCTGCAACAATACAATGCTGCGTTCACCGCAAATCCACAAAATTAGCTAAGGGTGCTTGGGCGGACGGAAATTTCCGCAGCCGCTTTTTGCTGATATAACATTGGAGACCATGACGAAAGTTGAACGATTGCCGCTGTTGCAAACGAAGAAACCTGACCAAAAGGACGCAGAGGCCGCTGTCAGTGCTCTGAACGCCATCACCAACGCCCCTGAAGGAGGGGGCGACAAGGTCACGCTGGTCGGCTTCGGCACCTTCGAGGTTCGTGAGCGCCCTGCACGCAAGGGCCGCAACCCCCAGACCGGTGAGGAAATCACCATTGAGGCTTCAAGCTGCCCGCTTTCACGAAGTAGAAGCAAGGCTCTGAGACTCTGTCCAGTAATCTGTTTCAGAGCTGGCCCGCCCAAAAAACCGCTGCGGCGGGGCGGTTTTGTCATCAAGAAAGGAACTACCATGCGTCTGGACAAAATACCTGAAAGTCAGCCGTGTCATCAAAAGCGCCGCACTCTGGCCAACGAGGTTGCGGACGCGGGCCGCGTGCTGGTCAACGGCAAAGCCCACCAAGGCAAGCTATACCGTCAAGGTCGGTGACATCATCGAGGTCACCTTCAACTGACTCGCCAGTGAAAATCCGTGTTCTGTCTGATGATGTGGAGCAGAAGGGCAGGACGTTACCCAGGAAATATTTGAAATTATAGAAGATTAGGCGTGGCATTTCTAAAACGCCTTGCCGCATACAGTATCACTGTAACCAATCGTGAGGGAGAAACCGCCAATGCCGGAAACAAAAATGGAACCGCACGCCCTGCACCCATGACCCTATTGCCCAATCAGGGCCACGGTCAGCGCTGAAGATCGGCGCAATCTGGCCGTTACCGGCGTGAGCCAGAGATTATCAACGCTCTTGACGAAACGCGGCTATGCTAAAACGCCGCTGGGCAATCGACCGTCGGCGGGCGGGGCTGCGAATTGGCGACTCTCCACCCCAAAGCAGGCAGGTGCAGATATCAGCAAAATTGAAGTATCTGCAATATGCGAAACCAGAATCCAGCGGCGGCCTGCTGGCACGCCTGTTTCGCGCTGATAGCCCCGGCCCCGCGGCATGGGCCGTGCTGAGCGATGCACTGTGGTGCCTGGGGGCTTGGCTGCCTGCTGGCGGCGGGGCAGGACACCGTGCGCCTTGCACTGGGGAAGGGCCCGATGCGGTGCTTTTTCTGTGACGTGGCGGCCTTTGCCGCCGCGGCGGTGCTGGTCTGCGGCTTTGCGGCGGGGCCAGCGCCGGGGGACTGGCCCGCTGGTATATGAGCGCCGCAATGCTGCCAAGGGGCACTTTGCTGGCGCAGGGCCATTGCAGCCCACCGTGCACAGGGCGGGCACGGCCTTCCGGTTGGCTTGCCAGCTGCTGCTGGCACCGCTGCGCTGGCCATAAAAAGAGGAGTGCAGCCGGTCAGAACCACCTGACAGCCGCCTTGAAACTGCCGCCGTGCGGCATATAGCAAAAAAAATCCGAAAAGCAAAAATCCACGAAAACGAGTTTGCAAAAGCCGTCGAAGAAGTATTATATAATTAGCTACAAGTAGGAATCTGTATTTTGGAGAAAGAGGCACGCTTGAAACGCGCAATAAAGGAATAGCCCCGCCGTGGGCTTCTACTGCCGTAGTGGATTACAAGTACCAGTGTTCCTGATTGTTGCGGTCGCTGTTTATAAACCTTGATGCAGTATCAGGTTTCATTGCCTCAAACGGCAGGGCTGCAGTCGGTGCAGAACCAGCTCAGCGCACAGCTTACCGAAAACGCTGAGCTGTCCGGCACGCTGGAGCAGGGCGAAAGCGCCATCATTGAGCGCTACGCCCGCGAGCAGGGCTATACCAAACCCAACGAGCGCGTGTTTGTGGACATCAGCGGCAAATAACTTCGTTTTCAGCGGGGGACGCTTTGCGGCAGCCCCCTGTAATAAAAAAATCAAAATTAAAGGGGTATCTTAGTTTGCCATTACAAGTTGGGGATATTGTCGAGGGCAAGGTCACTGGTATCAAGCCGTTCGGCGCATTCGCTTCTCTGCCGGAGGGGCAAGACCTGGTCTTTGTCCACATCTCCGAGGTTTCTACGAGCTTGTGGGCTGCTATGAATCTTACCACGGTGCTCAGCGATGGCAGACGGTCTCCTGTCAAGGTGTTTCCATTGCACCGGACGGCAAGATTGCACTGTCCATCAAGCGCACGCAGCCTGCGCCGGAGTCGTCCTGCATGCGCTGGGCATGGGGGAGCGCAGCGCCAACGGTGACCGCCGCCCGGCCCAGCGCCCCAAGCGTGAGGAAAAAGCCCCTGCTTTGGCAGCCCAAGCCCGCCGCACCGCAGGGGCGAGATGAGCTTTTGAGGATATGATGGCCCGCCACAAGACCCGCAGCGAGAAAAGATTGTGGATTTGAAGCGCGTGACGGAGAACCACCGTGGTGGTTACCCGCCGCCGCGGCTAAAGTTCCAGAACGAACGGCCCTATCCTGACGGCTGTCAGCCGCCGGGCTGGGGTCTTTTTTGCAATTTTCAAGGCAACACTGCCTCAAGCTGTCGGTGGAATTGTGCGGTGTTGCCTCCAAAGAAAGCGACAACCTGGTTCACACTGTACACGATGGTCGCGCCCCTGCTTTTTTCGGCACGGAATCGACGCTAAACTTCGAGGTCGCCGCGTCTGGGCGCACAGAACATTCTTGTCACGGATGGCCGCGTGGCGTTTCAGGGCGGGTGATATTATCGCTGCCGCCAACCCGAACCTGCGCACGGCCGAGCGCGTTGCTTGCTGCTGCTGGCCACCTATAAGGGCAACGACCTTTGACGAGCTGTTTGACGGGTGCTACAACATTGCGGAAGAACTGCTCCCCTCGCCAATGCGGCCTTCCCCGGTCAAGGGGGCTCCAGCCTGTCCAGCCAGCTTTCCAGCGTGCCCGCTTGCCAGAGCATCATCAAGAAGGCCATCGTCAAGCGCCTGATGAACGGCCACAGGGTCAGCACCTGCCCGAGGACGGTGCCCCCTGTACAAGGTGCGGTTTGCCCCGCGCAGGACGTGCGGAGATTTATCTGGATACCCTCCGGCGATGGCCTGCACAAGCGCGGCGTTACCGCAAAACGCTACCCCTTTGCGCCTATCAAGGATTTTGCCGCTGCCATTGCCGATTTGGGCCGTGTGCGCCGGATTTCGCAGGACCCGTTCTTGCGGCTCCGCAATGCTGGTCATTGAGGCTGCACAGAAGGCGCTGAACCTGGCTTCCTGGCTCGCGCCGGCTGCTTTGCCGCGGAGCACTTTTGACTTTTCAGCCCGCTGGCATCTGGGCCGAGCAGCGCCAGAAGGCACTTTGGAGGTCCGCAAGGACGCCGCCTTTGAGGGCATCGGCTATGAGCATTGACCCCGCCGCCGTGGCTGGCCAACGCCAACGCCAAGCTGGCGGGCGGGGGAATCGCTGCCGCTTTGAGGTGGCGGACGTCAAGTGACTTCCGTGCACTGGACAATGCCACTGTCCTGACGAACCCGCCCTACGGAGAGCTGCTCGGCGATGCGCCCGAGGCAGCCAGCCTTGCAAAAACGCTGGGTCAGGGTCTGGCAGGCGCACCCTGGCGCAGGGGTTGTACGCCATCACGGCGGATGCGGACTCGAGACAGCACTTCGGCAAAGGCGCCCGCCGCCGAAAAATCTACAACGGCATGATTCCGTGCCGGCTCTATATGTACTTTTTGAGCAGCCCCGAGCGGGAGAGGAATGCGCGATGAAGACCTGAAAGCTGGCGATTCTGATTGATGCAGACAATATTTCGCCCGAAGTATGTCAAG
>VOFK01003427.1_pt1 | contig 31992 bp, 37 predicted proteins | sample 5384121 | NCBI WGS metagenome assembly VOFK01 (sample SAMN12384730, study PRJNA508395) | human gut metagenome | isolation source: healthy gut J | host: Homo sapiens | reverse complement strand
ACGGCGCTGTCTATCTCGGGCTTCGACCTTTCGACCTTCTTTTTCTTTTCGGCTTCTTCCCGCGGGAGGCGCCGACCGCCGCCGTGCGCTTTCGCCATGATGCGCCGCGGCGACACGCGCACCTACTGCTTTTACGAAAGCCCCAAGCGCATCATGGACGCGGTGGAGTTCTTTATCTCGGAGCACGCCGGCGTGCGGCTGTGCCTGTGCAACGACATGACGAAGCTCCACGAGATGACCTTCCGCGGCACGCCCGCCGAGGTGCGCGATCAACTGCTCGCCAAGGGCAGCTACGATAAGGGCGAATACGTCCTGCTCTGCGAGGTGGGAGGAGGATTATCTCATCACCGAGGTCGAGCACGTCTCCTCGCCCGAGGCGCTGCTGGTGGACTGCATGGTCAGTTCAGTTACCTATTGCTCGCATCACAGTGCGGGGAAAAGGGGCGCCACGGGGCCATGCCGGAGACGGGCGTGGACCCCATCGGCATCGCCGCCCAGATCTGGCTGGCCCTGCAGGAGATCACCGGCCGGGAGCTTCCCCGCCAAGACCCCGGCAGTGGTGACGGTGGGTCGGTTTCAGGCGGACAGGCTCCCAACATCATCCCCGATGAGGCGATGCTGGAGGGACGGTCCGTACCTTTGACCGGGCGGTGACGGCGCAGATCATGGAGCGCATCCGCCAACTGTCGGAGGGCATCGCCTCTGCCTTCCGGGGCAGCGCGCAGATGGAGGAGCTGGCCTCGGCCCCGCCGCTGCAAAACGACCCGGCCCTGACGGAGGATATGGCGGCGCTGGCGGAAAACGCTGCTGGGCCGGGAGAAGGTCTTCCGGCTGAAGGAGGGCGGCATGGGTTCCGAGGACTTCGCCTCCTACACCTACGAATTGCCCTGCGCCTACCTGCTGCTGGGGCCGGGTCCCCCCGGGAGGATCCCCGCTACGGCCAGCCCATGCACAATCCGAAGGTGGTGTTCAATGAGGACGTTCTGCCCTTGGGCGCAGCGCGCTGACTGCCGGGGCCATGCACCGTCTGGAGCGGTAAAGCATAAGTCGGAGATCAGCTGCCGTGCGGAGACCATTATAATTATATGTGTATGATATATGGCGGCCGTCATAATGGGCAAAGCTGTAGGCGGTTTTTTAGTGCGACAGCCTTTGGATTGCTTGCCCAAAAGACCCCCGGACAGAAGGAGTGAAAATTCCTCCCGTCCGGGGGCCTTGTGCTGACTTTCAATATTTTATGTGCATTTTGTTGTCTCCGTCGGAGACAACAAAAGCGAGACGTATCATGACAGCTGAAGGCTATCACCATAGAGATAGCCTGTCATTTCCCAGCGATAGACTCACACGCCCCTTCACCTGAGTGGGAGCGGCAGCGGGTCTGTTGCTGAGTCAATTCTCCTTGACGGCCCATAACGAACGCAACTCTTGAAGGTAAAGGAAGTTTTGAAACCATCGGTTTCAAACGGCTCTTTTGCCTACTTTTCCAGCTGCTGGGAAAAGTGGGCCGCCGGAGGCACGTTCTCGCCGCAGTCACCCGCCGGAGCCAACAAAGACAAAGAGCATCCCAGGCCGTTAAAGGCTATCGCCACAAATATAGCCTGTCATTGCCACGGGTGCTTCGCACCCGTGGCAATCCGTTCCACACGGTAGAACATCAGGCTTCTTCAACCGACCGAGTAGCGGCGCGAGAGTAGACGGAAGCCGATTCCTTTGCTTCGACGGGGCCTATGATGCAACTCCTACACACGATGAGGAAGCCTTGAAACCTTAGGTTTCAGTGGCGTTCTTTGGTAACTTTCGCCGCTATTGGCAGAAAGTTACCTCGCCGGAGGCAAAAAGAGTAACCGGGAAAAGCTACCCGTCGGAGACCCGTCCCATTGAAGTCCCCGCAGACAAATCAAAACCTCTCCCTTACGCAAGCAGGATCCGGTCATTATCCAGCGCATGGCCTGCGCCGCTGCGGAAGCGCTCCAGCAGGTCATTGACCGTGAGCCCCTCCCGCTCTGTCCCGGAGACATCCAGCAACAATGGAGCCCCCTCCGCCATCATCAAGGGGTGCGGCTGCCCAGAGACAGGGCCTGCGCCATGTTGTGGGTCACCATCAGACAGGTGATGCGGTGCTCCGCTACGATGCGCCGGGTCAGCTCAGCACCTTGTCCGCCGTGGCGGGGTCAGTGCCGCCGTGTGCTCGTCCAGCAGGAGCAGCTTGGGGGGCACCATGGTGGCCATGAGCAATGTCAGGGCCTGCCGCTGTCCGCCGGAGAGGAGGCCCCACCGGCTGGCGCATCCGCTCCTCCAGCCCCATGTCCAGCTGGGCCAGCTGGCTGCGGAACAGCTCCCGGTCCTTGGGCGTGATGCGGCGGAAGGGGCTTCCGTGGGAGGCTCGCAGATAGGCCAGCGCCAGATTCTCCTCGATGGTCATGTGGGGCAGCGGTCCCCCCGCATGGGGTCCTGAAACAGCCGCCCAATGACCCGGCTGCGCTGGTGCTCCGGCTGGAAGGTCAGATCCGTACCGTCCAGCAGGATACGCCCCTCGTCGGTGTAAAAGCTCCCGGCAATGGCCCCAAACAGGGTGGACTTCCCGGCGCCGTTGGTGCCTACGATGGTGGCGAACTCCCCGTCCTCCAGATGCAGGGAGAGCGCCGCAGAGCCTGCCGGGCATTGGGCGTGCCGGGGTGGAAGGTCTTGGAAATGGCAGTGATATCCAGCATATCAGGCGGCCTCCTTTTCGGCTGTGCTTCTGCTTCTGAAAAGCGGCCCAGCGCCGCAGACCGGGGGCGGCAATGGCCAGCGCCACAATGACGGCGGTGAGCAGCTTCAGGCACTCCACCGGCACCACCTTGGTGTAAAACACCACGGCGTAGATAAAGCGGTAGACCACGGAACCCACCAGCGCCGCCAGAATTCCCTTTATACACCGTGCGGCGGCCCAAGACGGTCTCGCCGATGATGAGACACGCAAGCCCGATGACCACGATGCCGGTGCCGGAGTTGATGTCCACGGTTTTCTGATACTGTCCCACCATGGCGCCGGACAGAGCGGTGAGGGCGTTGGCGACGCACAGCCCCACGGTGATGGTAAACGTCGGATTCACCGACGAGGCCCGGACCATATCCCGGTTGTCGCCGGTGGCTCGGATGGAAAGTCCCAGCCGGGTCCCCAGAAACAGCGCCAGCAGCCCGGCGCACAGGAGCGTCACTGCTGCGGCCAGCACCAGGCTCATACCAGTCACCGCCCAACCCGATGGAGCGCAGCAGGGTAAAAACGGTGTCCTGCCCAGCAGGCTCTCGTTGGAGCGCCAGCCCATGGCCATGAGGTTGATGGTGTAAAGCCCCGTGTTGGTGACGATGCCCGCCAGAATGGAGGGCACCGACAGCCGGGTCTGGAGGAAGGCGGTGATGGACCCGGCGCACGCCCCCGCCAGCATGGCCGCCGGAACGGCCAGCAGGGGATGCCCGGCGGCGGTAAGGGTCACGGACACGGCGGCCCCCAGCACGAAGCAGCCGTCGGTGGTGAGATCGGCAATGTCCAGCACCCGGAAGCTCAGGAACAGCGCCAGCGCCACCGGCGCATAGAGAAAGCCCAGCTCCAGTGCGGTTTGTACGACAAGCAGCATGATTCGGCTCCTTTCGGAAAGTCAGTCGGAAAGCATCAGTCCTTGGTGGTGGTGACCTCCACCAGCTGGGCCATCTGGGCAAACACGGAGTAGTCGGCCTTCAGCACGGCGGCGGTCTCGGTGTTGACGGTGATGATGCCGCCGTCCATCCGGTAGTAGTCCTCCATCCCGTCCATGCCCTGCGTCATGGCCTGATAGGCCAGCGTGGCAGTGCGTGCGCCCAGCTCGGTGTAGTTGACGCCACAGGTGGCGAAGGCACCGTTGCGGACAAAGGAGTCAGCCCCGGTATAGTGGGGGGATGCCGGCCTCGGCCAGATCGGCGGCAATGGCCAGCTCGGCGGCCATGATAACATTGTCGGTGGGGGTGAACACGGCGTCCACCTTGGCGGAGATCAGGGCGGCGGCAGCGGCCACCACCTCGTCGTTGGTGTTGGCAGTCTGCTCCACACAGGTAATGCCGTGCTGCTCCAGATACGCCTTGGCCTCGGCAATGGGCTTGGTGGAGTTGGGCTCGGACAGGGGAGTACAGCAGCCCCACCTTGGAGACGCCGGGATCCTGCGCCAGCATCATGTCCAGAATGTATTCGGTATTCAGCGCATCGCTGGTGCCGGTAACATAGTCGATGCCGGTGAGCTTGGCGGTATCGGGATCGGAGATGGCGGCATACACCACCGGCGTCCGGCGTCCTCAGCCGCCACGGCGGACACCTGAGCGGCGGTGGTGGCGATGGGAATGATGGCATCCACCTGATCGGCCACGGCCTGATCCGCCAGCTGCTTCAGCACCGACTGATCCCCCCTGCCCGGAGGTGATGGTGTAGCGAATGGAGACGTTCTGCTCCTGAGCGATGGCGTCCAGCCGGGCGGCGATGGCATCGGCGATCTCATCCAGCGAGGCATGATCCATCTGCTTGATGATGGCCACGGTATAGCCGTCCTTATCCTCATCCTTACCGCCATCGGAGGGCTTGGCGCCGCAGGCGGCCAGGCTCAGCACCATCAGCACGGACAGCACCAGCGCCGTCAGGGACTTCATCAGATTCTTCTTTTTCATACGGGTATCCTCCTAAAAATGATCTCAGGCGGCAGATGATCCCGTGGCCGTGCCGGGGCCTGCGGAAAATAAAAAACGGCCTTCGTCCCACATGGGACAAAAGCCATTGCTTCTGCGATACCACCCAAATTGACGCCCAGCGGCGTCCGCTCGCTTCTGCGTACCATCATACGCACCCCGGTGGGTAACGGGTGGGGCTCCCGTCGGTCCCTACTTGGCCTGCGCCGTTCGGTCCGCCCTCAAAGTCCATTCACCGGCCGCTCACCGCCCCGATCCCACCATCCGGGGCTCTCTGAAGGAATTGCCGCACCGACTACTTCTCTTTCTCACAGGTTTGTGCTGTGCGTACTTGTTGTGGAGTATTATATGCGTCCGGCACACACTTGTGAAGCCCCGGCAGAAAATTTTCTGGCAACCGCCGGCGGGACATGGTATAATGGGGACACTATCTGAAGAAAGGCAGGAATGGATATGAATTTTGCGGAGCTGTCGGCGCAGCGGTACTCCCTGCGTAAGTTCAGTGACCGGCCGGTGGAGGATGCCCTCTTTGCAGCAGGTGCTGGAGGCAGGACGCAACGCCCCCCACCGCCCATAACAACCAGCCACAGCGCATCTTCGTGCTGCAAAGCCCGGAGGCCATGGCGAAGGCGGACGCCTGCATGGGCTGCCACTTCCATCCGCCGGTGCTTTGCTGGCGGTGGCCTATGACCCGGCGGCGGCTTGGGACCGGGAGTGCGACGGGAAGAACCACGGCGAGATTGACGCCACCATCGCCGTGACGCAGATGATGCTGCAGGCGGCGGATCTGGGCCTTGGCACCACCTACGTGGGGATGTTCGACCCACGGAGAAGCTGACGGCGGCCTTCCGGAGATGGCGGGCCTTGTCCCCATCGCCATGCGCCTCTGGGGTATCCCGCGGAGGGAGCCCATCCCGCCCGGCGCACACGGACCGCAAGCCCATGGAGCAGACTGGTGAAATACCTGTAAAAAAATATCCGCTTCCGTTACACCGGAAGCGGATATTTTTAACTCTGTGCCTGCTCCAGCAGCTGGGCGGCGACGGAGCCGGCCACGTCGGAGCCAGCGCCGCCGTGCTCCACCACCACCACGAAAGCCAGCGGCAGGGTGTTGTCGTCCACGAAGCCCACGAACCACGCATGAGGAGCACCGTCGCTGACCTCCGCCGTGCCGGACTTGGCGCAGACCGCCAGATCCCCGAACCGGGACTGCCCGTAGGTCTCCTGTACGTTGTGGGCCATCATGTCCCGCAGGGTCTGGCGGGTCTCGGCGGTGAACACGGCGGCCCGCTTTTCCTTGGCGGGAATGGCGGCGGGCAGCCCCAGTACGCCGGTCTCCCGGTACAGGAGCCGGGGCGTGGCGGCCCTGTCGTCAGAGGCAATGGAACCCATCAGCGCCAGCATGGCGCAGGGGTTCACCATGTCCTCATACTGTCCCACGCCGGACCAGCCCAGCGCGCCGCCGCTCCCGGCGGTGAACAGCCCGGAGACTGTGGGGATGCCGCTGACGGAGAAGCCCTCCAGCAGCCCCGCCTGCCGGGCGTAGTCCTGCAAAACGTCGGCCCCAGCTCCACCGCCAGCTGGGCATACACCCCGTTGCAGGAGCGGGCAAATGCGTCGGAGAGATCCATCTCCCCGTGGGCGTAGGGGCAGGTGATGACCTGATCCCCGATGGTAACGCTTTGCCGTCGCAGGTGAAGGTGCGCTCCTCCACGCCGGGCAGCTGCTCCAGCGCCGCAGCGGTGGTGACCACCTTGAACACGGAGCCGGGGGTGTATAGACCGGACAGGAGCCGGTTGAGATACACACCCTCATAGTCGCTGTCGTCGTCGCTGATCTCCGGCGGGTCGGCGGGGTCGAAGGAGGGGTTGGAGACCATGCAGAGGATATCGCCGGTCTGATAGTTGTACACGGCGGCCGCCCTTTGCGGCCGTCCAGCGCCTCCCACGCCGTTCGACTGAGGTCGGCATCTATGGTGAGATACACCTTGTGACCGCCGGAGAGGGTGCCGGTGAGGGGTCAAAGCCGATGAGCCGGGACTGAACGCCTCCAGCGCCGAGGTGGAGAGATGTTCCCCAGCTGATCTCCCACGGCGTGGAGGGTGGCCTCGCCGCAGGGCGCTGTCCTCGTGATAGACGCCGGAGGGGGGCCGTCATAGAAGGACGGTGCCGTTGCGGTCCAGCACCTGACCGGTGCGGACCACGCCGTCGGTGTAGGCATGACCGTTGGCGGAGAAGGAGGCCCACGCCTCCCCGGAAGGTGTAGCGCAGGCAGAACAGCGCCAGCCCCAGCCCCAGCAGTACGATCAGCAGCAGGAGCAGGACGGAGCGGAATTTCACTTGCTTCATCGGGCATCCTCCTTTCCGAAGATGTCGTCCGTGGCGACTCCCAGTTCATCCAGAAAACCGGTGGCCTGCGGCGGCGACGGCGGGAGCCGGAGCCTTGGGGGCCGCCTTTGACGGATACGGGCGGCAGCGTGCCGCCTGCAAATAGGCCAGCGCCCCCAGCAGGACAGCATACTGGAGCCGCCCATGGAGACGAAGGGGAAGGTGACGCCGGTCAGGGGCAGCAGGTCCACGGAACCCAGCACGTTGAGGGTGGTCTGGAACACCAGCATGGCGGCGGTGGCGCAGGCGGCGATGGCGTAAAAGCTGGAGCGGGGCGTCCGGCGGCCCGCAGGGCGTAAATGCCCAGGGATCACGGCGGCTGCAGCACACAGGGCCAGCAATGCAGGCCGAACTCCTCGGACACCACGCCGAACACCAGATCCGTGTTGGCGGCGCCTACGTATTTCAGCCACGCCTCCTCCGGCCCTGCGCCGAAGAGACCGCCGGAGGCCACGGCGGACATGGTGCGGGTCTGCTGATAGCCCTCCTCCTGGGCATACTCCCAAGCGTGCCGCCACACGGCGAACCGGGCCAGCACATAGGGCTTGAAGCGCAGGACGATGCCCCCGGCAAAGCCTGCGGCGGCGGTGATCATCACGATGGAGGGCAGGTCGCCGGTGCGGAGAAAGGCGATGCACAGAAATGCCACGAAAAAGATCAGCGCCGTGCCGAAGTCGCTCATCAGGGCCAGACACCCCACGCAGTAGGCGGAGAAGAGAATGGTGAAAATCAGGTTCCGCTTGGCAAACAGGCGGTCTAACGTGGCGGCCCCTGCCAGAATGAATACGATCTTTACCAGCTCCGAGGGCTGGAAGGTGATGGGGCCTACGGCGATCCAGTTCTTGGCGCCGAAGATGCGCTGGCCGAACAGTACGTTGAAGGCCAGCAGCGCTGACGCGGCGGCTACCAGCGGCCACCGGAGCTTCAACGCCAGCGGCAGACTCTGCAAGACCCGGTTCATCAGCAGATACAGCCCCATACCCAGCACCACAGCGGCCAGCTGTTTATATAAGGAGTGGGAGTCGTAGGCGGCGGTGACGGCGAAGCCCACGGTGGTCAGCAGCAGCGCCAGGATCTCCAGCCCACGGGAGCCGGTGCGGCGCAGGGAGCAAAACCCACGACAGCAGCACCAGCCCACCGAAGCCGATGCACACCGGCAGCGAGGCTCCGGCCGTCAGACCGGGAAGGAATTGCAGGAACATCAGCACCTGAAACAGGGTCAGCAGCCACAGCGTCCCGGGGGAGGCGGCAGTGCGGACCGGCCGACGGGCCTGCTTCTGGTCGGGGAAAGAAGTAGATATCCACCCCGCCCATGGAGAGGGGCGTCGCCGGGATTCAGGGCGGTGGGGCGCTCCACCACCGTGCCGTTGGCAGCGTGCCGCCGGTGCGGATGGGGTAGATGCGCCAGATGCCCTCGCTGTCCCGGCACAGGGGCGGCGTGGCTGCGGGAGACGGAGGAAGTTGATGCGAATATCCGCCTGCCTGGCCCGGCCGATCATGTTCTCCCAGTGGTACAGCGGATAGCGTGCGCCGTTGGAGAGACTGAAAAACCCCAGCTCTCCTGTTTCCCTCCGGAGAGTAAGGTGCGCCCGCGGCGGATCAAAAAGCAGAACCGCCACAGCGGACAGAGCGATGCGCCCGACCAGAGGAGCCATGGCAGCACGCCGGTGAAAAAATCGTTCATAGGAAACCTCACATTATTGTAATGGGGGGGGATGTAAAACAGGAGAGGGAGCGAATGGAGATCGAGGAAGAGATGCAAACAAAGCAGCGAGTAAGATACAAGGATATCCTAGAGATATCATGACAGGGCATCGTGGATCCGCAGGAGGAGGATGAACCGGTCAAAACGAAATGGATATCGTGTCCACCTATGGCGCACACTCCGGCTGAAAACGCTGGTGAGAGAAAACTTCTGCGGAGTGGAGGAATCGGACAGAAACAGAACGCTTTTGGACTGTCCACCCCCCATGCCGAACCCTGTCCAACATTTGTCCAATATAGGAATAGTGTATCATAAATGTCAAGGGAAGGAAAAAAGTGTACGATGGCAGGGGAGATATAAGCCCGGATTTTTTTGACAGGGATTACAAAACGTTGAAAAAAGTTGAAAATAAGGAAAAAAGTCGTTGACAAGGGAGGGGAGTGTGGTAAAGTAAACAAGCTGTTCGCCGGGAGGTGAGCGGCGGGAGACCGAAGCGAAAAAGCTTGAAAAGAGCCGAAAAAAGTTCTTGACAAACGCCCTCGTGAGTGGTATCCTAAACAAGCTGTCCGCAAGGGCGGCAACCATAAAGGCTTTCGATAAAAAGTTAAAAACCTTGAAAAAAGTTCTTGACAATGTAAAGTGTTTGTGGTAAAATGACGAATGTTCCGCAGAAGCGGGCGTGTATCTTGTAAATTAAACAATGAACGAACAAAAAGCACCAGACGGGAGCACATGAAAATGTGCGACGAAAAAGTGGACGCAGGGGGTTAAGTCAATTACCTGCGAAGCTAAGTTAAAAAGAGTTTTTGAAGCTATGGAAAATAGCTCTGTAACGAGATTAGCTCAGCGGAGACGCTGTGTTGATACGATTTATAGAGAGTTTGATCCTGGCTCAGGACGAACGCTGGCGGCGTGCTTAACACATGCAAGTCGAACGAGAATCTACGGATCGAGGATTCGTCCAAGTGAAGTAGAGGACAGTGGCGGACGGGTGAGTAACGCGTGAGGAACCTGCCTTTCAGAGGGGGACAACAGTTGGAAACGACTGCTAATACCGCATGACACATTGGGGTCGCATGGCCCTGATGTCAAAGATTTATCGCTGAAAGATGGCCTCGCGTCTGATTAGCTAGTTGGTGAGGTAACGGCCCACCAAGTCGACGATCAGTAGCCGGACTGAGAGGTTGACCGGCCACATTGGGACTGAGATACGGCCCAGACTCCTACGGGAGGCAGCAGTGGGGAATATTGGGCAATGGGCGCAAGCCTGACCCAGCAACGCCGCGTGAAGGAAGAAGGCTTTCGGGTTGTAAACTTCTTTTGTCAGGGACGAGTAGAAGACGGTACCTGACGAATAAGCCACGGCTAACTACGTGCCAGCAGCCGCGGTAATACGTAGGTGGCAAGCGTTGTCCGGATTTACTGGGTGTAAAGGGCGTGTAGCCGGGAAGGCAAGTCAGATGTGAAATCCACGGGCTCAACTCCTGAACTGCATTTGAAACTGTTTTTCTTGAGTATCGGAGAGGCAATCGGAATTCCTAGTGTAGCGGTGAAATGCGTAGATATTAGGAGGAACACCAGTGGCGAAGGCGGCTTGCTGGACGACAACTGACGGTGAGGCGCGAAAGCGTGGGGAGCAAACAGGATTAGATACCCTGGTAGTCCACGCCGTAAACGATGAATACTAGGTGTGCGGGGACTGACCCCCTGCGTGCCGCAGTTAACACAATAAGTATTCCACCTGGGGAGTACGATCGCAAGGTTGAAACTCAAAGGAATTGACGGGGGGCCCGCACAAGCGGTGGATTATGTGGTTTAATTCGAAGCAACGCGAAGAACCTTACCAGGGCTTGACATCCTACTAACGAGATAGAGATATGTTAGGTGCCCTTCGGGGAAAGTAGAGACAGGTGGTGCATGGTTGTCGTCAGCTCGTGTCGTGAGATGTTGGGTTAAGTCCCGCAACGAGCGCAACCCCTATTGTTAGTTGCTACGCAAGAGCACTCTAGCGAGACTGCCGTTGACAAAACGGAGGAAGGTGGGGACGACGTCAAATCATCATGCCCCTTATGTCCTGGGCTACACACGTAATACAATGGCGGTCAACAGAGGGATGCGATACCGCAAGGTGGAGCGAACCCCTAAAAGCCGTCTCAGTTCAGATTGTGGGCTGCAACCCGCCCACATGAAGTCGGAATCGCTAGTAATCGCAGGATCAGCATGCTGCGGTGAATACGTTCCCGGGCCTTGTACACACCGCCCGTCACACCATGAGAGTCGGGAACACCCGAAGCCTGTAGCCTAACCATAAGGAGGGCGCGGCCGAAGGTGGGTTCGATAATTGGGGTGAAGTCGTAACAAGGTAGCCGTTCGAGAACGAGCGGCTGGATCACCTCCTTTCTAAGGAGACCTCAAGTGAGCCAAGAGCTTGCTTGTAACATCCTGGTCAGACGTTTGGGATTTAGTAGTTCATTGTTTAATTTAGAGGATACAGGCTCTGCGGAAGCGGAGAAGATAGACGGGGATATAGCTCAGCTGGGAGAGCGCCTGCCTTGCAAGCAGGAGGTCGCCGGTTCGATCCCGACTATCTCCACCAACAGAATACAACCCGTATTGAACGGGCCCGTAGCTCAGCTGGCTAGAGCGTACGACTGATAATCGTAAGGTCGGTGGTTCGAGCCCACTCGGGCCCACCAAGATTCCAATTTGGCGTTGGATCTCAAAACCCAAGGAATTGGATTTTGAGATCTGGCTTCAAAAGAAGCTGGAAGCTGCACCTTGAAAACTGAACAACGTAACATGTGATGAAGAAGCAAGGCAACAGAGAGGTCTTTCAAGGAGACTTGAAAGAAAAGTTGTGAATTTTTAATTGTGGAACACTTCTGTTAAAAGAAGAGGGTAACAATTACAATTTTGCGAAGAAAACCTGTTGATTGCCTGCATAATTCAACTATAGAGAACCAAAATATCTCTAATAGGTCAAGCTATAAAGAGCGCAAGGGGAATGCCTTGGCATCAGGAGCCGACGAAGGACGTGACAAGCTGCGATAAGCTTCGGGGAGGAGCAAATATCCTGTGATCCGGAGATTTCCGAATGGGGAAACCCACTGGAGCAATACTCCAGTAACGTGCATTGAATCAAATAGGTGTACGTGGGGAACCGCCTGAACTGAAACATCTAAGTAGGGCGAGGAAAAGACATCAACCGAGATTCCGCTAGTAGTGGCGAGCGAACGCGGAGGAGGCCAAACCGGAGGATTTATTCTCCGGGGTTAGGACTTGCATCACGATCAGAGGAATCTAACAGAACGGCATGGGAAGGCCGGCCACAGAGGGTGAGAGCCCCGTATTTGAAAGGTGAAACTGACAGCGAGTATCCAGAGTACCGCGGGACACGAGGAACCCCGTGGGAAAACGGGTGGACCACCATCCAAGCCTAAATACTACCTGATGACCGATAGAGGAGCAGTACCGTGAGGGAAAGGTGAAAAGGACCCCGGGAGGGGAGTGAAAGAGAACCTGAAACCTTGTGCTTACAAGCACTCAAAGCACGTTAAAGTGTGATGAGGTACTTTTTGTAGAACGGTCCGGCGAGTTATTGTAACGAGCAAGCTTAAGGTATTCAGTACCGGAGGCGAAGCGAGAGCGAGTCTGAATAGGGCGTATAAAAGTTCGTTGCCATAGACCCGAAACCGGGTGACCTAACCATGAGCAGGCTGAAGTGAGAGTAAAATCTCATGGAGGGCCGAACGCACGTTCGTTGCAATGACCGGCGATGACTTGTGGTTAGCGGAGAAATTCCAATCGAACTCGGAGATAGCTGGTTCTCCCCGAAATAGCTTTAGGGCTAGCGTTATCTTAGATTACCGGAGGTAAAAGCACTGAATGGGCTAGGGGCGATAAGCTTACTGAACCCTATCAAACTCTGAATGCCGGATAATTGATGGATAGCAGTCAGACAGTGTGAGATAAGTTTCATTGTCAAAAGGGAAACAGCCCAGACCCACAGCTAAGGTCCCAAATGTATGCTAAGTGGAAAACGATGTGGAGTTGCGAAAACAACCAGGATGTTGGCTTAGAAGCAGCCACTCATTAAAAGAGTGCGTAATAGCTCACTGGTCGAGTGACTCTGCGCGGAAAATATAACGGGGCTAAGCATGCAACCGAAGCTTGGGATTGTCTAAAGACAGTGGTAGGGAGCGTCGTGTATGGGGGTGAAGTCGCATCGGAAGGAGCGGTGGACTGTACACGAGTGAGAATGCCGGAATGAGTAGCGAGAATTATGTGGGAATCATAATGGCCGAAAATCTAAGGTTTCTTGGGGAAGGTTCGTCCGCCCAAGGTAAGCCGGGAGCTAAGGCGAGGCCGCAAGGCGTAGTCGATGCACATACGGTTAAGAAATTCCGTAGCCACCGAAACTTAAACCAGAAGGACACTTTCAGATAGCAGAACCCAGCCGTTGGTAGAGCTGGGCGAAAGGGACTGAAATATAGTAGGGAAGTCTGCGATGCTGAGAGGCGAGAAAAGCTCCGGTGTATGCTAAGGTGCCCGTACCGCAAACCGACACAGGTAGATGAGGAGAGAAATCCTAAGGCCAACGGGAGAAGGGTTGTTAAGAACTCGGCAAATTGACCCCGTAACTTCGGAAGAAGGGGGAGCCCCGAAAGGGCCGCAGTGAATAGGCCCAAGCAACTGTTTACCAAAAACACAGGTTTATGCTAAATCGAAAGATGACGTATATGAGCTGACGCCTGCCCGGTGCCGGAAGGTTAAGAGGAGATGTCAACCTTAAGGTGAAGCATTGAATTGAAGCCCCGGTAAACGGCGGCCGTAACTATAACGGTCCTAAGGTAGCGAAATTCCTTGTCAGGTAAGTTCTGACCCGCACGAATGGCGTAATGATTTGGGCACTGTCTCAACAGCCCGCCCGGCGAAATTGTAGTACTGGTGAAGATGCCAGTTACCCGCAACTAGACGGAAAGACCCCATGGAGCTTTACTGCAGTTTAATACTGGGAATCGGTAATGCATGTACAGGATAGGTGGGAGACTAGGAAGCATAGTCGTCAGGCTATGTGGAGTCACCGGTGGGATACCACTCTTGTATTGCTGATTTCCTAACCTGCGGCCGTGAATCCGGTCGGGGGACACTGTTAGACGGGCAGTTTGACTGGGGCGGTCGCCTCCAAAAGAGTAACGGAGGCGCTCAAAGGTTCGTTCAGCACGGACGGAAATCGTGCATTGAGTGTAAACGCATAAACGAGCCTAACTGCGAGACCGACGGGTCGAGCAGTAACGAAAAGTTGGAGTTAGTGATCCGGTGGTATGTGAGTGGAAATGCCATCGCTCAACGGATAAAAGCTACCCTGGGGATAACAGGCTGATCTCCCCCAAAGCGTCCACAGCGACGGGGGGTTTGGCACCTCGATGTCGGCTCGTCGCATCCTGGGGCTGTATTCGGTCCCAAGGGGTTTGGCTGTTCGCCAATTAAAGCGGCACGCGAGCTGGGTTCAGAACGTCGTGAGACAGTTCGGTCCCTATCTGTTGCGGGCGTAAGAGATTTGAAGGGAGCTGTCCTTAGTACGAGAGGACCGGGATGGACGTACCTCTGGTGCACCAGTTGTCCTGCCAAGGGCATAGCTGGGTAGCTATGTACGGACGAGATAAACGCTGAAAGCATCTAAGCGTGAAACTCTCCCTAAGATGAGATCTCTCATCCTTTATGGAGTAAGGGCCCAGAAAGACGATCTGGTTGATAGGCCGGAGGTGGAAGTGCAGTAATGTATGCAGCTGACCGGTACTAATAGCCCGAGGGCTTGACCTACGATTTATGCAGGCAATGGCCTTCCTTCCATCCTCTTCTTTGTTCGGTTTTGAAGGTGTAAGCTTTCATAGTTGGTGCTGATTAGGGCGAGGGTCCACCCGTTCCCATCCCGAACACGGAAGTTAAGCTCGCTTCTGCCCACAATACTTGGCTGGAGACGGCCCGGAAAGATAGGTAGCGCCAACATAAGAGGAGATATCCGAATGGATATCTCCTCTTTCTATTTTGCGAAGGCGTAGGGCTTCGAGGTAAGCAACATAATGCGGTTTTCGGAGGGAGTGTGCCGGATACGTCCCTTTCTTGCACATATCCGGTAAAAGTAGAGGGATGGATTTATCAATGATGACGAAACTTGACGAATGGTACTTGCGTTTTGGTGGAAACGGTGCTATGATACAACTATCCAGTGTGCGGCCAAAAAGCTCATGAGCTTTTTTTTTATCGTTTCTTAGAAACGATAAAAAGCTCATGAGCTTTTTATCGTTTCTAAGAAACGATAAGAGGTGTTCAAAGGGCGTGCCATTCTGAGGAGGGGCGCAGCCCCGACGTGAGGATCCGTACTCCCCGCATCCCCCACAAAGCCGTCGGCCACCGACGCACACACAAAAAAATAGGAGGAAGATACTATGACAAACCACAAGAGTACCAAACGGGCCTTGCTGGGCAGCATCATGGCCATGGTTCTGTGCCTGGCTATGCTAGTAGGCGCTACCTTCGCATGGTTCACCGACACCGCATCCACCGGCGTCAACAAGATTCAGGCCGGCAAGCTGGATGTTGCTCTGGAAATGAAGGATGCCGCTGGCCAGTGGGTCTCCGCCGAGGGCAAGACACTGAACTTGGTCAAGGCTGCTGCGGGCGAGCAGGTTCTGTGGGAGCCGGGCTGTACCTACGAGCTGCCGCAGCTCCGTGTTGTCAACAAGGGCAACCTTGCTCTAAAGTACAAGATTCAGATTACCGGTATTCAGGGCGATGCTAAACTCAATGAGGTTATTAATTGGACCATCAACGATGCCGCTATCGATCTGACCGAGGGACATCTGACTGCCGGTCAGCAGGGCGATGCTTTCACCATCAAGGGTCATATGAAGGAAACCGCCGGCAATGATTATCAGAATCTTACTATTGACGGCATCGGCATCACCGTCTACGCCACGCAGGACACCGTGGAGAGCGACAGCTTCGGAACCCAGTACGATAAGGATGCTACTTATCTGACCTATCCTGCTGGCGTGACTGACGAAATCTTTGATTCCAAGACCGATGCAGATTACAGCATCCCCGGCAGGTTCTACCGGTAAAGCACAGGCTGTTGCCGCCTATGTTGACAGCAATGGTGAAGTTCAGTATACTGCAGACATCAAGACGGCTCTTTGATAATGGCGCTTCTACCATTTATCTGAAGAAAAATACCAAGGGAAGATTGATGGCTTTTGACCGATTTCCTCGCTCAGCCGAACAGAAGCTCAGATGTCACCAAGGATATCACCATCTATGCCAACGGCGCTGACTTTGAATATGGCGAGCTTGCTATCAATACGAGCGACGCAGGTAAGAACGCTAACTTTACTATTAAGGTCTATGATGCAAAGAACCCTCAGAGTTTGGGGTAATACTCCGAATGCCGGTGTGACGCAGAATATTATTCTCGAAAACTGCACCTATGAGGGTACAGGCATTGGTACTAACGCAGCTGGTGGCATCTTCTTTGCTTATGGCAAAACCGGTACGATCAATCTGACCATGAACAACTGCAAGGTCAGCGGAAGCGATCAGGGCGTTTACTTTGATGTGACGGCGACCTGACAGTTAAGATTCCCTCCTTCACCGAGTGCGTTACCGGTATCAAGGTCAGCTACAAGGGCACCGGTACTCGCACCGACAGAATTGAAAAACTGCGTTTTCACTAAGTGCGGCTGCACCACCGAAATGGCGGGAAGCACCACCTACCTTGCGGACGATAGTGCTGCTATCAAATACAAGAAGAGCGGCACCGGTACAATAACCCTGACCCTTAAGAGCAACACCATCACCGGAACTCTTGGCGATAAGGGCGATACTCAGTTTATTGGTGTTACTCCCGTAAACGAGTAAAATTATTCTATAAGTCCCCTCCGCCCTCGGGCGGAGGGGGCAATCAAAGGGCATATCGTCGACACAAGCTTTGTATCTTTCCGCCCGCCGTAAGCGGCAGGCGTCAATCACGGTGCTGGACCGGAACGGAAATGATAAGGTCATCACGGCCATGGTCTGGAAGACCACCACCGGCGAAACCTTTGAGATGAAGACCATCGACTGATCTGGTGGGGGCAAAAGCAAAGGGGGAGAGCCGCCGTGGCGAAAGTTCTCCCCTTTGACGTAGTTCCTGCCGCTCTTTGCGTAGACAGTTGTATCCCTCCGAAAATGGATACGGAAGCGGGAGACGGAAGTGTCGATGAAGCGGCACGTCATTTGGCAGGAAAGATGACCGACGGCCATGGAAAAATGATACCGGCGGAAGTCAGAGCTTTTTTCATGTGCGGATATTTCTGCGAATTTTTGTTGCTTCTGCCGAAATTTTTCTCCGGGGAATCTGCTATTTACCACATAATCCGGGGCGGAGGTACAAATTCTGCAAAATGACAAAAAAGTTGATGTTTGTGTTGAAATGCGAGCGGAACTGTGGTAGAATCATAGAAACATCGGTGTTCACAGAAAGGCAATAAATGTGCGCCTGCTGTGTACCCTGATCTCAGCGGGCTGCCGAAAGCGGCCCTCGGAAGGAGCAGGCATGGCTGACAAGAAGAAAAAAACAGGCTGGCCGCCGTGCCTATCTCAACGATTTTCATCGGGATCTTACCGGGGCCTACATCTATGACGGCACCATTTCCACTTTGCCGGGGACGGCTGGAAGCAGGCGCCTCCTGCGGCTGTGGACACTGGGGATCGTGCTGGTGGTGCTGGTGCTGGCAGGGAGGCTTCTCCGGCGAGACCATGGCCCACTGTGTGTTCCAGATCCTGCCCTATCTCCTGGAGGTGGGAGCCGTGGGCAGCGTCGTCTGGGCGCTGGTGCGGCTGACGTCCGGCGGCGAGACGCTGCGGGCCTACGTCTACAAGGCCACCGTTCCAGGCGCTGCCGGGACGGGCCGTGCTGGTGATGTGCGCCGCCGGGGCCGGAATGCTGGGGACGGCGCTGTGCATGATCGTCCACGGAACGGCGGGACGGCTGGCAGGGCTGCTGCTGTGCCTTTTGCTGAAGGCAGCGCTTTCTGGCCGGGGCATGGCTGCTGCGGCGCTATGTGCAGACCCTGCCATGGGAGGGGCCGCCGGAGGAGACGGCGGACTGATGTTTTCTGTGTGTGTGAACGCCGGATAGCGATATCCGTTTTGTTCAAATATATTTAAGGAGGATTCCAATGAAAAAAAGCAACTCGTATCCTTGCTCTTGCGCTTTCCGTTGTGATGTGCCTGAGCTTGGTCGTCGGATGCGGCAAGAAAGATGGCGGCAATTCCGGCGCAAAAGACACGCTGGTCGCGGGTTATTCCCCGTTCAGCAGCAAGTTCTCCCCCCTTCTTTGCAGAGACTGCTTACGATCAGGATGTTTACACCATGACCGCACTCAGCCTGCTCAATGGTGACCGTACCGGTGCTATCGTCGAGAAGGGCATCAAGGGCGAGACCCGCAGCCTACAACGGCACCGACTATACTTACTATGGTCCTGCTGACATGACCGTCACCGAGAACCCCGACGGCACCGTGTACTATGATTTCACCCTGCGTGACGATCTGAAGTTCTCCGACGGTGAGCCTATCACCATCGACGACGTCATCTTCTCCATGTACGTCCTGTGCGACCCCACCTATGACGGTGGTAACACCCTGTACGCTCAGCCCATTCAGGGCATGGCCGAGTACCGTTCCGGTATGTCCACCATGTCCAAGTATCTGGGCGAGCTGGGCGAGGGCAGCACCGATTTCTCCGTGGTTGACGAGGCCACTCAGAAGGCTTTCTGGGATGCCGTCAACGACGGTGGTGTGAAGTTCGCTCAGGAGATCGTGGACTACATGGTCGCGAACTCCGGCGTTGCCGAGGGCGATGTTAAGGCCGCTGCTGCCGGCTGGGGCTTCGAGGGCCTGGCTGACGATGCTACCGCTAAGGATCTCTTCCTGGCCATTGCTGCCAAGTATGACTGGAACTTCTCCGCCATGGAGGCTGAGACTGCCGGTTCCGCTCTGTCCGATCTGCTGCCTGCGGATGTGTACGCCACCTCCACCAAGGCTGTCACCTTCGGTGAGTCCGCTGCCAACATCACCGGTATCCAGAAGACCGGCGATTACAGCATGCGTGTTGTGCTCACCGAGGTCTCCGCTACCGCCGTGTATCAGCTGGGCGTTGTGATCGCTCCTCATGCACTACTATGGTGAGAAGACCAAGTACAACTACGAGAACAACCAGTTCGGCTTTGACAAGGGCGATCTGTCCCACGTCCGCTCCGTCACCACCCAGCCCATGGGCGCCGGCCCCTACAAGTTCATGAAGTTCGAGAATGGTACCGTTAACTTCGAGGCTAACGATTCCTACTATCTGGGCGCCCCCAAGACCAAGTACGTCAACTTCCTGCAGACTCAGGAAGACGATAAGCTCAACGGCGTCGTCACCGGCACCGTGGATATCACCGATCCTACCTTCAGCGCCACCGCCGTGGACGCCATCAAGGCTGCCAACAAGAACGACGATGTCAACGGCCCCGCCATCACCACCGATACCGTGGATAACCTGGGCTATGGTTACATCGGCATGAGCGCCAACACCATGAACGTCAACAAGGAGCCTGGCTCCGATGCCTCCAAGGCTTATCGTAAGGCTTTCGCCACCGTTCTGGCTGCTTACCGCACCGTCGCCATCGAGTCCTACTATGGCGAGCGCGCTTCCGTCATCAACTACCCCATCTCCAACACCTCCTGGGCTGCTCCTCAGGCTGCCGATCCTGTCTACAAGGTCGCCTTCTCTGTGGATGCTCAGGGTAAGGACATCTATACCTCCGACATGAACGACGAGCAGAAGTACGAGGCCGCCCTGCAGGCTGCCCTGACCTTCTTTGAGGCCGCCGGCTGCAAGGTCGAGAACGGCAAGGTCGTCTCCAACCCCGAGGGTGGTATGGATACCGTACGCCATCGAGCGCGAGGCCCTGATCCCCGCCGACGGCAAGGGCGATCACCCCTCCTTCATGATCCTCACCGAGGCCTCCAAGGCTCTGGAGAAGATCGGCGTGCACCTGATCGTCACCGACCTGTCCGACAGCACGCAGCTGTGGGACACCATCGAGGCCGACCAGGCTGACATGTGGGCTGCCGCTTGGAGCGCCACTGTGGATCCTGATATGTATCAGATCTACTACTCCGACGTTGCCGACTTCAACGGCATGGGCACGGCAAGGGTGGTCCCGCCGGCGGCTCCAACTACATGTACGACATCAACGATGCCGAGCTGAACCAGCTGATCCTGGATGCCCGCGCTTCTCTGGACCAGAGCTATCGTAAGACTCTGTACAAGTCCTGCCTGGACATCATCGTTGACTGGGCCGTTGAGGTTCCTGTCTATCAGCGTCAGAACGCCATCATCTTCTCCACCCAGCGTGTCAACATGAACACTGTCACCCCCGACATCACCACCTTCTATGGCTGGCTGAACGAGGTTCAGAAGGTTGGAGCTGAACTGACAAAGTTCCGCACCCAAGACCTCGGTCCTGACAACATGAGGTTAAGCAGACCCGGCCCCGGTGGCCACTGCGGTCACCGGTTCGCCCCGGCTGCATATCGGGGAAGTGACTTTCAAAAAATTGCTTGTGCAGTGGGTGTGCAGTGGAGGGGCGGAACAGACGTGTTCCGCCAATCTGCATCACTGTATCATCAGATCGGAGGGTTATCAGTGCGCAAATACATCATCAAAAGAATTCTAATCTCAATCGTCATCCTGTTCCTTGTATCATTCGTCATCTACGCATTGATGCGCTGTCTCCCCACGTCCTACGTGGAGGCTATGGCGCGTCAGAAGTCCATGCAGCCCGGTTCCAAGTCCTTTGAGGAGTGGATGGAGCAGCTCACCCACATGTACAACCTGGATGTGGGCATTATCCCCGGCTTCTTCAAGTGGCTGGGCCAGATGCTGACCTTCAAATTCGGCGACAGCTGGCTGTGGACCAAACCCGTCACGGAAGTATTCAACAACTGTGTGTGGATCTCCTTCTTCATGGGCCTTATCGCCTTCGTGCTGCAGATCATCATCGCGATCCCCCTGGGCGTCATTGCCGCCACCAAGCAGTACAGCAAGACAGACTATGTCATTTCGGTGCTGGCTCTGGCCGGTATTTCGCTGCCCACCTTCTTCTTTGCTTCTCTGCTGAAGCTGGTTTTCTCCGTGAGGCTGGGCTGGTTCGACCTGTATGGTCTCACCGGCCGCAATCACGAGCAGCTCTCAGCCTTCGCGAAGCTCCTGGACATGGGACATCATCTGGTTCTGCCCATTGTCACCCTGGTGGTTATCAGTGTCGGTTCCCTCATGCGTTACACCCGCACCAACATGCTGGAGGTGCTCAACGCTGACTTCATCCGCACGGCCCGGGCCAAGGGTCTGTCCGAGCGCAAGGTCATCTATCACCATGCGTTCCGCAACACCCTGATCCCCCTGGTCACCATCATCGGCGGTTCCTGCCCGGCCTGTTCTCCGGTGCTCTGATCACCGAGACGCTGTACTCCATCCCCGGCATCGGCTACATTTCCTATAATGCCATGGTGGGCGGCGATATCCCGTTCTCCATGTTCTACCTGGTCTTTATGGCCGTGCTGACCCTGTTGGGTAACCTGATTTCTGATATTCTGTACGCCGTGGTCGATCCTCGCGTACGCATCGCTTAAGAAGGGAGGAGGAAATAAAATGGCAGATCGCAAAGATAAGATCAATGAGCAGCAGATCGAGCAGGAGATCCGTGAGGAGATCCGCGAGGAAATGAAGCACGCCGACCAGGAGCCTGCTCAGGAGCAGTATTCTCTGAACGATGACCGTCGTGTTAAGGTCCTTTCTCCCGGTATGCTGGTGGCCAAGCGCTTCATCCGCAACCGCATGGCCGTCACCGGTCTGGTCACTCCTGGTTTTCATGTTCGTGTTTTCCTTCATCGGCGGCCTGATCTCCCCCTATGGTCAGGACCAGTTCTTCTACACCGATAAGACCATCCGCCGTGACTTCGGCGGCAGCCAAGGAAAACACCGAGTTCCAGTACGCCAGCAACACGATTCCGGTGTTCGGCCTCACCGCCCAGGCAGAGCTATGCTGGCCATCCAGCAGGGGAAGACCACCTTCTCCAACAAGAGCGACAACTTCACCCTGACCAAGGTTTCCGAGCGACCTCTATTCCGTGGAATACAACGGTCAGGTGGTGGGCTACGCCGGCAAGAAGCTGGTGAACGCCTCCGCCAAGGACAGCACCCTGTCCTTCGAGTTCAACTATCAGGCCCTGCTGGCCTCCGCCTCCGGCGCTAAGGAATTCACCGCCGACGGCGTCAGCCTACACCCTGGCTGAGGATGGCAGCATCACCTCCCAGGACGGCGCCGATGTGGCCTATGTCAGCAACATCATCGTCAACGCCATTTCCCCCGACGTGTTCCTGACCCGCGACTTCAAGGAGAAGCTGTATGCCGCCATTGCCACAGCTGAAAACGGCAAGGCTGCCTTCAGCTATACCGACGAGTCCCTGATCGTCGCCGAGGAGCCTGAGGAGGAGCCCGACACCGAGGAGCCGTCCTCCGGCATCAACACCGAGGACCCCAACGCTCCCACCCAGGAGGATACTCCCACCAGCGCCACCGCTGAGTACGATCTGGAGTATGATCCTGCCACCATGAGCTGGAAGATCCTTCAGGAGAAGCCCAGCCGTCAGTACGATCAGTATTCCTTCCCCAGCAAGGACCACTGGCTGGGCACCGATATGTACGGTATGGATATGCTGACCCGCCTGATGTACGGCGGCCGCGTCTCCCTGCTGATCGGCTTCATCGTAATCGTCATTGAGACCGTCATCGGCGTTATCTTCGGCGGTATCTGCCGGTTACTTCGGCGGCTGGGTGGATAACCTGATCATGCGTATCGTGGATATCTTCTACTGCATCCCCTCCATGCCCATCATCATTATTCTGGGCGCGGCCATGGATGCATCCCGCGTGGACCCCACCATCCGAATGGTCTACTTAATGCTGATCCTGGGCTTCCTGGGCTGGGCTGGTATCGCCCGTCTGGTCCGCGGCCAGATCCTGTCCCTGCGTGAGCAGGAGTACATGACCGCCGCCGAGGCCTGCGGCCTCAGCGTGTCCCGCCGGATCTTCAAGCACCTGATCCCCAATGTCATTCCCCAGCTGATCGTCAACTGCACCATGGGCTTGGGCAGCGTGATCATCACCGAGGCCACCCTGTCCTTCCTTGGTCTGGGCGTGAAGTTCCCCTTCGCTTCCTGGGGCAACATCATCAGCGACGTCAATAACACCCACGTGCTGACCACCTACTGGTTCATCTGGATCCCCGCCGGCGTGCTGCTGCTGCTGACGGTTCTGGCATTCAACCTGGTTGGCGACGGTCTGCGGGATGCCTTTGACCCGAAGATGAAGCGCTGAGGAAGGAGGAGATCATATGGCTAAGAAAAACGAAAGCGGCTATCTGTCCGCCAAGGAGTCTCGGCGGATCTCCCGTGAGAACCGCAAGATCACGGATCAGCTGGAAAAGCGCCATAAGCGCAAGAATGTGCCTGAGGAGGAGTTCCTCACCCAGATGCACGACCAGAATAACTCCCTGGAGATCGAGAACCTGCATACCTACTTCTTCTCTGACGTGGGTACCGTCCGGGCTGTGGACGGCGTCTCCTTCGACGTGCCCATCGGCAAGACCGTGGGCGTGGTGGGCGAGTCCGGCTGCGGCAAGTCCGTCACCAGCCTGTCCATCATGCAGCTGCTCCAGCGGCCCCAGGGCCAGATCGTGGAGGGCGAGATTCGCCTGAATCTCGGCAACGGCAAGGCCTACGACATCACCAAGACCCCCATCGAGCAGATGCAGAAGCTCCGCGGCAACTATATGTCCATGATTTTCCAGGAGCCCATGACCAGCCTGAACCCGGTGTTCCGCATCGGCGCTCAGCTGGACGAGGTCATTGCCCTCCACGACGGCGAGGGTAAGACCAAGGAGGAGATCAAGGCACGCTCCATCCACCTGCTGGAGATGGCCGGTATCGCCAACTGCGAGGGCGTGTACAATATGTATCCCCCACGAGCTGTCCGGCGGTATGCGTCAGCGTGTCATGATCGCCATGGCCCTGTCCTGCAATCCCCGCCTGATCATCGCCGACGAGCCCACCACGGCTCTGGACGTGACCATCCAGGCACAGATTCTGGACCTGCTGCGCAACCTGAAGGATAAGATCAATGCCTCGATCATGCTGATCACCCACGACTTTGGCGTTATTGCAGAGATGGCGGACTACGTTGTGGTCATGTATGCCGGCCGTGTGGTGGAGAAGGGTACCGTGGAGGAGATCTTCGCCAATCCCGCTCACCCCTACACCATCGGCCTGATGGCCTCCAAGCCCGTGGTGGGCAAGAAGGTGGATAAGCTGTACTCCATCCCCGGCAAGGTCCCTAACCCCATCAACATGCCCGACTACTGCTATTTCAAGGATCGCTGCGAAATGTGCGTGGAAGGCTGCCAGGGTGAGTATCCTCACATGATCCAGCTGTCCCCCACCCATATGGTCAGCTGCTACCGTTACTACGGAAAGGAGGACGCTCAGAATGGCTGATGTCAAGAAGACCGCTGAGGAGCAGGTCCAGTACGATCCTCAGTATATTCTCCAGGTCAAGGACCTGAAGAAATACTTCCCCATCAAGGGTGGTATGCTCAACAAGGCCGTGGGTTACGTGAAGGCCGTGGACGGCGTCACCTTCAACCTCAAGCGCGGCACCACCATGGGTCTGGTGGGCGAGTCCGGCTGCGGCAAGACCACCACCGGCCGCACCATCCTCCGTCTGTCCGGCGAAAAGACCGACGGCCAGGTGCTGTTCAACGGCCAGGAGGTCTATGACCTCAACGCCAAAGGAGATGCGCGACATGCGCACCAAGATGCAGATCATCTTCCAGGACCCCTTCTCCTCTCTGCAGCCCCGTATGCCCGTGGGCGAGATCATCGGCGAGGCCGTCCGTGAGCACGGACTGGTCTCCAAGGAGGAGTTCGACGACTACATCGACAAGGTCATGGACGACTGCGGCCTGCAGTCCTTCCACAAGGACCGCTATCCCCACGAGTTCTCCGGCGGCCAGCGCCAGCGTATCTGCATCGCCCGCGCTCTGGCTCTGAAGCCCGAGTTCATCGTCTGCGATGAGCCCGTTTCGGCTCTGGATGTGTCCATCCAGGCCCAGATCATCAATCCTGCTGAAGGAAATTTGCAGCAGTAAGAAGTACAACCTGACGTATCTCTTCATCTCCCACGACCTGTCCGTGGTGGAGCACATCTCCGACACCGTGGGCGTCATGTACCTGGGCAACCTGGTGGAATACGGCGCCACTGAGGATATCTTCAAGAATCCTCTGCACCCCTACACCAAGGCCCTGTTCTCCGCCATCCCCGTGCCGGACCCCACGGCCAAGATGAACCGCATTGTGCTGGAGGGCTCCATTCCTTCCCCCGCCAATCCCCCCGCAGGCTGCAAGTTCCACACCCGCTGTGCCCAGTGCATGGAGCAGTGCAAGACCGAGGTGCCTGAGCAGCGCGAGATCGAGCCCGGCCACTTCGTGGTCTGCCACCTGTACGACGAGGCATGAGCGACCAGCACAAGGAGGGGAGGACGACGGCCGGACGGTAGCGGATATGTCCGGTCTGGACCGGCCGCCCCTGTTCGGTCATAAAGACCGGGAGCCTCCCAGAAGGAAGCGGCAGGAGCCGTCCGACGGCGACTATGTGCCGCCCTTGTCCCGAGCAAGTGACCGATGGGCGTTCCTGCTGGGTACCATGAAGGCGTCGCTGCTGATCGCACTGGCGTTTCTGGGCGGTCTTGGCCTGTGTATCTGGCTGTTGACGCTGCTTCTGCACTGAACCGAAAGGGGTGCTGCTTCCGGCAGCGCGGAAAAGATCAGACATGCCAAAAGGGCGTCTGCTCCCGGGAGAGCAGCCACCCATGATGAGAAAAATGGGAAGAATAAGATGATCTCATGCATGCTGCAATACATTCAGAAAAGCCCCGACTGCTTCCACGCGGTGGAGAATCTCCGCCAGCGTCTGCTGCGGGAGGGCTACACGGAGCTGACGGCCCGGCCGGTGGCAGCTGACGGCAGGGGAAGTTTTACCACCAAGAACGGCTCCTCTATGATGGCCTTTCGTGTACCCCAGGAGCCGCCCCACGGGCTTTGTGCTGACCGCCAGCCACTCCGACTCCCCCTGCTTCCGCCTGCGGGATCACGCGGAGCTTGCCGGCGAGTTTGTCCGCCTGTCCGCCGAGCGCTACGGCGGCATGATCAACGACTGCTGGCTGGACCGGCCCCTGAGCGTGGCCGGCCGGGTGCTGGTCCGCCGGGAGGGCGGACTGGAGGCCCGTCTGGTGGATCTGAAGAAGCGGGATGGGCCCTGATCCCCCGTGTGGCCATCCACCTGAACCGGGAGACCAACAGCGGGGTCAAGTACGACCCGGCCCGTGATCTGGTGGCCCTGTACGCCGCCGGAACCGGCAGCGGCAGCTTCTATCGGGAGGTGGCCAGAACGGCGGACTGCGCCCCGGAGGACGTGGTAGCCGGGGATCTGGTGCTGTATAACAACCAGCCGGGGCACCGTCTGGGGGCGGAGGGGCGAGTTCGTGTCGGCCCCCGGCTGGGACGACCTGGCCTGTGTGTTTGCCTGCACCGAGGGCTTTCTGACGGCGCAGGAGACGGGACATGGTGCCGGTGCTGTGTGTGTTCGACAACGAGGAGATTGGCTCCGAGACCAAGCAGGGCGCGGCCTCCGCCTTCCTGCCGGAGACGCTGACGGCCATCTCCACTGGAGGCGCTGGGCCTCTCCGCCGCCGACCACCGGGCGCCGCTGGCGGACAGCATGATGCTCTCCTGCGACAACGGCCATGCCCGCCACCCCAACCACCCGGAGCTGGCGGACGCCAACGAGGCCCCGGTGCTCAACGGCGGCGTGGTGGTGAAGCACTCCCCCCGCTATGCCACCGACGCCGTCTCCGCCGCCGTGTTTACGGAGCTCTGCCGCCGGGCAGGGTGCCGGTGCAGCACTACGCCAACCGTCCCGATCAGATGGGCGGGTCCACGCTGGGGGAACATCGCCGACACCAAGCTGCCCATCCCCACGGTGGACATCGGCATGGCCCAGCTGGCCATGCACTCCTGCTTCGAGACCATGGGCAGCCGGGACGTGGAGGCCTTTGTCCGGGCCGTGCGGGCCTGCTATGAGAGCCCTGCGCTTCACGCCGGAGGGTGGCGCTGCGGTAACGGGGCAGGGAAGCCCACACCCCCATGAGAAAACCATAAAACCCACAGGGCGGCGTAGAAAAAACTCTGCGCCGCCCCTGCCACATATAAAAACAGGGGCTTGTATCTCCGGAGCTTTCATGGTAAAATACTCACATCAATAGAATACGGATATTGCTACCGAGTAGTAGATGGGAAAGCATTCGTTTGCACATCGTCAGGTCTCAGAAGATGTTGTATGCGGGTGCTGTTTTTTTGGAGGTGGATCTTATGCGGAGAAAGCTGCTTCAATACTTTTCCGGAGCCGAGAGGGCTCCTGTGGGGCCTGTCGGTGGTGTTCATCGTCGGATCGCTTCTGCGCCTTTGACCGGGAGAATTATCTGACGCTGGCCGCCTCGCTGATAGGCGTCACGTCGCTTATCTTCAACGCCAAGGGAAACCCCATCGGACAGGTGCTGATGGTGCTCTTTAGCCTGCTGTATGGCATCATCTCCTATACCTTTGCCTACTACGGCGAGATGATCACCTATCTGGGCATGACCATGCCGATGGCGGTGTTTGCCCTGATCTCATGGCTGAAAAACCCCTACAACGGGAGGAGGTCGGAGGTCAAGGTGAATACCATCGGCAAAAAAGAGATCGTGCTCATGTGCCTTGCGGCGGTGGTGGCCACGGGGGGTGTTCTACTGGATATTGAAGATGTTCCACACGGCCAACCTCCTTCCCAGTATCCTCTCCGTTACCACCAGCTTTCTGGCGGTGTATCTGACCTTCCGCAGAAGTGCCTATTTTGCGCTGGCCTATGCCAGCAACGATATCGTGCTGATCGCACTGTGGGTGCTGGCCAGCCTTGCCGACACCCGGTATCTCTCGGTGGTCGTTTGCTCGTGGCTGGCTTTTTGGTGAACGACCTGTACGGCTTCATCAACTGGAGACGAATGAAGGAGCGCCAGCGAGCATAAGGCCCCATGACACGGTGCAGCCAACAAAAACAGGCAGACGCCATGCGTCTGCCTGTTTTTCCTAAAGCTATATCCTGAAAAAGCTGCCCATCAGGGCGTGACGGCGCAGGTGTGTCCCAGCGCCTCATAGCTGTCGCCGCAGACCTGCCACCAGCCGTCCGCCTGCCGCCGGAGGGTCAGGGGTATGATCCACGGAGGTCCGTGTGGCGGCGATGACGCCCTGCCGTAGGTGATCCACCCGTAGGATCTCCCGAAGGGTCACCTGCACCGTCTCGCCGCTCTGCTGCATGGGGGCAAAGTAGGCGGGGCGGCACTGTACATCGTAAATGACGGCGTACTCGTCCACGGCGGCCTCCGCCAGAGCCTGTGCATCCTCCCGTAGGGGGAGCGGTGCACACGCCCGGGGCAGCGGGGTTCGCCCGGCCATGACGGCGGCCCGTAGGTCCCAGATAATTCTGGATGGCGGCGAGGATGTCCTCCGACGGGAGGGAGGCGGTGCCGCAGCCGCTGAGATAACCGCACAGATCGGACTCCTCGCAGTCGTCGCCCACCACCTGCCAGCCTTGGGCGGTACGGTTCAGGGTCAGATGGTGCAGAGAGCCGTAGCCGAAGGTATCGCCGGTGGTCTGGGTGAGGTCGCTGGAATAATTGGCCTCCACCCGGAGAGAGGCCCACACCTCCACCGCATCCTCGCTGCGGTAAATAGGGTTCATGGGATACACCTGTACCCGCTGCCCCCCCAGATATAGCTGGACCACAGGAAGCCACGGGTCAGTGCCTCCTGACGCAGGGTGTCCGTGGTATAGGGCTCCTCCGGCAGAGGATCATCGGGCCGGGCCAGAGCGGTACAAAGCATGGTGGTATAGGAGAGGATGGCCTGCTGCTGTTCCTCCGTCAGGGTCTCCACCTCCCCGGCCAGCTCACAGGTGATGACCGGCTGGAAGGGGCGCACGGCGCAGGGCCGCATCCTCCGCCGTGGGGGCCTGAGGTGTGGAGGGGGCCAGAGGGAGCGGCAGGGGGATGTACCGCAGCCGCTGAGAGCCGTTATCAGCAGCAGTAGGACGCACAGAAGAAGCGACAGGCGGCGGGAAAAACGGTTCATGGGATACCTCCTTTTTACACCAGATGACGACAAATTATGACTATAATGTATAATGTAGACTGCAATATGTCAAGAAAAAACAGAGAATTTCACAAAAATTGGGCGCTGCAACGCCGCCCATCGACAGGAAAAATTTTCGGCAGCCTCACGCCTCCCGGCGAAAAGACATGGATATCGAAGCTGATGGTGACCGCCAGCTCCTCCAGCGCCGCCAGACGCTGACAGCCGGACTTGGGGGTTTTCCAGTAGTAGGGGTCATCTGGAACAGGGCGTGGATATCCTCCTGCCCCCAGCACCCGGATGCGGTCCTCCACGTGGCGGATCTCGGCGTAGGCGAAGCCCTCGTAGGGGTCTCCCTTCACCTCGTTGGGATAGGGGTGGTCATAGAGCACCTGCTTCAGCTCCCACAGGTGCTTTTCCGACGGTACCACATGAGAAACGTGCCGCTGGGCCGGAGCGCCCGCCGAAATTCCTCCAGCGCCAGCGGGGAGAAGCAGTTGAGCAGCAGGTCGATGGACCGATCCGCCACCGGCAGGTGATAGGAGGAGGCCACGGCGAACTCCACGTCCCTTTTCCCGCTTGGCGGCCCGGCGGAGGATGGCCTTGAGATGTCCGTCCCCGCCATGCAGGGGGCCTTCCCGGCGTCCCGCCGCCCGGTAGACGGCGCTGGTGTAGTATCCCTCGCCGCAGCCGGTGTCCAGCACCGCCGGATGCTCCGGGGCATAGTCCAGTGCCAGACGGCACAGGGCATCCCGCAGGGCGGCGTAGTAGTCCTTGCTGAGAAAAGACACTGCGGGCGGCGGCCATGCCCTTGTCGTCGCCGGGCATTTTGGAATGCTTGCGGTTGGCGGGCAGCAGATGTGTGTAGCCCTCACGGGCCACGTCATAGCTTGTGGCCCGCCGGACAGCGGTAGCGCCCCGGCTCCCGTTCCAGCGCCGCCCCGCAGATGGGGCAGACGAACAGGCTCATTGCCCACGCTCCTTTCGGACGGTGACGTCGTGGATCCACTGTCCCGTGCGGATACGCAGGGCGCACAGCGGCACCTTCAGCAGGCTCTCCGACTGGATGGCGGCGGCGATCCACCAGTAGTCCGCCTTCAGCACCAGCGCCAGCAGCTGCCGTCAGGGGCAGGGGCCATGCACCACTGGGGTCCCACGTCCAGCAGGGTGGACCAGAACACGTCGCCGCCCGCCCGCAAAGACGCCGGTGACGGCGGAGATAGAGTAGGCGTGGAGGGGGGATGGACAGAAAGCCCGTCACCGCCAGCGCCGTGGCGATGGCGGCGGACTCGCCGTAGAGCTTGAACAGCGGGAACACCACCGGCACGAACAGCGTCGGCACCAGCAGCAGAGACAGGACCGTCAGCCCCGCACCCACCAGCGCCGTGAACACCAATAGCGTCCGGCTCAGGTCCATGACCTCCTGATGGCTGCGGCCCTCACCGATGGATTTGCCGATTATCACGGCGGTGGCGGCACCCAGACCGAAGCACACCACCAGGAACAGGCGGTTGAGGTTGCCCATCACGGCGTTGGCCGCCAGCATCTCCACGGAGTTGTCGGTGTAGCCCAGGATCACCGTCAGCATACTGTTGCCGAGGCCCCATGCCGTCTCATTGAGGATCACGGGGGGAGGAGTACTTCACGAACCGCCGGGCATTTCCCAGCCGGGGCGGAAGAAGGCCCGCCACTGGATGGGCAGGAGCCTGCTGCGGGACGGCACAGAAGCTGCACACGGCGAACTCTGTGATGCGGGCCAGCAGGGTAGCCACGGCGGCACCCTGAATGCCCAGCGCAGGCAGGCCGCACTTGCCGAAGATCAGCAGGTAGTTCAGCCCGTGTTCAGCACCGTGGACATGGCGAACAGCTTCATGCCGAAGCCGGCGTCTCGGCGGCGCCGCCGGCGCGACATACAGGGACGAGAGCATATTGAACACATAGGAGATGCCGATGAGCTTCAGATACGGCGCACCCAGCACCGACAGCTCATGGTTGTTGGACAGCAGATCCATGATCTCCACCGGCCACAGGTACAGCACCGCCGCCAGCACCACCGTCAGGCCGGTACCCAGCATGGCCGCCACGCCGATGGCACGGCTGATGTGCTCCATATCCCGCTTGCCCCAGTACTGGCTCACCAAAATGCTCAGGCCGCTCTGTACGCCGAACACGATGGAGATCAGCAGGAACACCGGCACGTTGGCGGTGGTGACGGCGGCCATCTGGGTGTGCCCAGCCAGCTGACCATCAGCGTGTCCATCAGGCCCAGTGTAAAGGTGATAAGGTTTTGCAGGGCGATGGGGCCGGTCAGACCCCACAGATACCGGTAAAAGCCCGGTTCACGTATTTCAGACATTGCAGCATGGTATCCCTCACAGCATGGAAAATCTCGTATTTTTGTGGCGCAGCAGCGCCCTCGTACAGGGCGTCGATGTCGCCCTCCGTGGTTTCCGGCCCGAAGCTGAGCCGCAAAGCACCCCGGCGGCGGTCCTTTATCCAGCCCCAGAGCGGCATAGCCCCGGCTGGCCTTGCCCCGGTGACAGGCGGAGCCTGCGGACAGGCAGATGCCCTGACTGCCCAGATCGTTGATGACGTTGGCACTGGGATAGCCCACCAGCGACACCGCCAGAATGTGGGGGGCCTCGCCGCTCCCACCGGCACCACGCCGGGGGATGCTCAGCAGCCGCTCCCGGCAGTAGGCCTTGATGCGGGCCATGTGGGCAAGCTTTTCCTCCAGCCCCTCCTGCCGCAGCACCACGGCCTTGGCAAAGCCCGCTATCTGGGCGGTGGCCTCCGTGCCGGAGCGCAGCCCCCCTCCTGCCCGCCGCCGCCGCAGCAGGCCGC
>VOFK01000142.1_pt1 | contig 32000 bp, 46 predicted proteins | sample 5384121 | NCBI WGS metagenome assembly VOFK01 (sample SAMN12384730, study PRJNA508395) | human gut metagenome | isolation source: healthy gut J | host: Homo sapiens | reverse complement strand
CGGCGAACTTAATCGAAGCTTTGACGACGCCAGAGTCTCTCACGGATCAGGGCTTCGAATACCATAAACAATTTTCGTCAGCCACTGCTTTGGCCAGAATGTGGGTCAGAGCAGATAATACTCCCCTTGACAATCACGCATGAAAATGAGATACACTCAACGATGCAGATGATGATGCGGGGCAAGCCGCCGCAGCGGAAGTTCAGATACATAATTGTATCCGCTGCGGCGCTTGTCAACCTGAATCGCATAAAAATATGATGGAGGAAGCTGGTATGGAGGTGGTCGCGGCTGGCTGCCGTTGGTGCAGGGAGCCGGTCCCGCCAGGTCGGAAGGAGGCGGTATGCGGCGGCGATTGGCGCGGTGAGCGCAACGGGAGTGCATGGAGGAGTCACTGGAGGCGCTGGAGGCAACGGCTGGCGGCACAGGCCCGGACCAGAGAGGAGAGGACTCTGGATGCGTAGGAAAGCGGCGTCCTGGTGCCAGTTACCAGGGAGGACAACAGGAGAGTATTTTTCTGCAGGGATCACAGGATGAGGCTTTCAGAAGCTGACGTTTGTGTCCTTTAAGAACTGCGGCCAGCAACAGATGGAGATCTTCTGCCGGACGAAGCACTGCGAAAGTGCGAGCTATGGGGCGATCCAGCGCGAGGTATGCGGATGCGTGAGGAAAAGGGCGCAGAAAGCGGGCGAGGCCCACACATTTGGAAAGGAATGGAAAAGGCGGAACGATGTCCCGCCGAGCATCAGGAGGGCAGCACTCAGGCAAACTCGGGGAGCTGGCGAAAGGTGATGAAGCAGGGCAGGAGCGCGGCGTGCGGTTCTTTGCGGGGCAGGCGGAGGAGTTTTCGGAATGACGGAGCTGCGGATGGATGCGCCGAACGAAGCAGCGGCGGTTTCTGGGCTTCTATGGCGGGGAGAGGCGGCGGAAGAACTGGGCCGTGCGGACGAAAAGCGCTGCTGGCGCTGCGGTACGCGGGGATCAAGCGCTGCTGATCGATGCGGCGGGCAGAACAACCATCGATACCCGCTGGTTCGAGTTCGAACGGGTCGGTTTGACCTTCGGCTACTGCGCGTGCGACGGGGATCTGGGGCAGTATCAGGGCGCGGAGTACGACGTGGCGTTCCTCGACGAGGGGGGCAGCTGCAGAAGGCGTGGATCGAGCACAATCAACGCCTAAATGCGCGGGACGAACAGCGGTTTCGAAGCGGACGTATTACACGCTGAATCCCGGCGGGCCGACCCATGTTATTTTTAAGCGGCTGTTCATCGACCGACGGTTTGAGCCGGGGGGGAGGGGGAAGGCCCAGCTTCGTGCAGGCGTTGGTGACGGACAACCGGGTCTTGCTCAGCGCGCGGCAGCCAGGACTATCTGCAGCTCGAGACGCTGCCGCCAAAAGCTGCGCGAGGCGTGGCTGCATGGGTCGTGGGATGTACGAGGGCAGTTCTTTGAGGACTTCCGGGACGTGCCGGGCACTACCGGGACCCGGCAGTGGACGCATGTCATTGAGCCGTTCGTGCCGGACAAAGGGTGGACGGTCTCTGCCGGAGCTATGACTTCGGGTACGGAAAGCCGTTTTCCTGTGCGTGGTGGGCGGTCGACTATGACGGGGTCCCCCCTTTACCGATCCGGCGCTCTGGCCATGCCGCACGCGGACGCCGAACGAGGGCGTCAAGTGGACGCCGACCGTCAGTTCGCCGAGATCCGGAGGATCGAGACGGAGCGCACCGTGGCTGAAGGGCCGCGAGATCACAGGTGTGGCGGATCCGGCGATCTGGGACGCGTCGCGCGGGGAGAGCGTGGCACAGACGGCGGCGCGGTACGGCGTATTTTTCGCCCGGCGACAACGAGCGGATCGCGGGTGGATGAAAAGCCATTACCGGCTGCGTTCGACGAGAACGGGTATCCGCGGATGTATGTGTTCCGGAACTGCAGGGCGTTTATCCCCGACGGTGCCGCGTTGATGCTGTATTCCGCAGACGCGGCCGGAGGATCGGACACGGCGCTGGAGGACCATGTGTGCGACGAGTGGCGGTATTTCTGCATGTCGTGCCGGTGCGCCGATCCGGGGCGGGCAGACGGCGCGATCTGGTCGGATCCGCTCGACCAACTGAGATAAGGAGGAAGCAATGGAGGTACGGACAGGTGGGCGTCCCCGTGATCGGGGGAGAAGGAGCTCCGGCGGGCGGCGGAGATCCTGCGCCGCCCAAGTGGCAGGCAGAATCTCGAGCGGCGCATCATCGCCGACGAGGACTGGTGGAAGCTGCGGCAGTGGCGGCAGTTTGCGGACAAGGGCAATCCGAATGACGACCGGCCGGCGTCCGGGTGGCTGTTCAACGTGATCATGGGCAAGCACGCGGACGCGATCGCGGCCTATCCGGGGCCGACGTCCGCCCAGGGAGCGGACGACCGGATGGAGGCGCAGATGCTCTCGTCCATCCTGCCGTGTGTTCTGGAGCAGAACGACTTTGAGGAGGTCTACTCCGACACGTGCTGGCAGAAGATGAAAGGGCACGGGCGTATGGGGCGTGTACTGGGACCATGGAGAAGCTGGGCGGGCTGGGCGATATCTCGATCCGGCCGGTGAATGTGCTGAATCTGGTCTGGGAGCCGGGCGTGACGGATATCCAGAAGTCGCAGAACGTGTTTTATCTGGAGCTGGAGGACAACGAAGACGCTGCTGGCGGCGTATCCGCAGCTGGCGGGAAGCTTGGCGGCAGCAGCGGGCTGCTGGCAAGGTACCGGACGGACGACGCGGTGGACTTGTCCGGAAAAAGACGCTGGTGGTGGACTGGTATTACAAAAAAAGCGCGTGGAGGGCAGGACGGTGCTGCACTACTGCAAGTATGTGGGGCAGACGGTCTTGTACGCGACGGAGAACGATACGTTCGTGCCGTCGGTCACGCGGGAGGAGGTGGACGAGCGGGGCGAACGGACACTGGTGCAGGTGCCGGTGCGCGGGCCCGCGTGCGAGCGGGGACTGTATGACGACGGGGAGTATCCGTTCATCTTCGACCGGCTGTTCCCATTGAGGGCTCGATCTGCGGCTACGGGTACATCGACATCGGCAAGGGCGCGCAGGAGCAGATCGACCGGATGGACCAGGCCATCGTGAAAAACACGATCATGTCGGCCACGCCCCGGTGGTTCCGGCGCGCGGACGCTCGGTCAACGAGCAGGAGTATGCGGACTGGACGAAGCCGTTCGTGCATGTGGACGGGAATCTGGGGCAGGACTCGCTGCAGCAGGTGCAGGTGCGCACGCTGCCGGCGGTGTGCGTGCAGGTGCTGAACAGCAAGATCGAGGAGCTCAAGTGGACGACCGGCAACACGGACGTGACGAACGGGCAGGTCTCGTCGGGCGTGACGGCGGCCTCGGCCATCGCGGCGCTGCAGGAGGCCTCGGGCCGCAGCTCGCGCGCGGCGACGCGGTCGGCCTACCGGGCCTACGCGCGGATGATCCGGATGGTCATCGAGCGCATCCGGCAGTTTTACGATCTGCCGCGGAAATTCCGCATTCTGGGCGCGGGCGGGGCGGAGGAATATGTGTCCTACTGCAATGCGCATCTCAAGGCGCAAAGCCTCGGCGCGGACGGGCTGCTGCGCACGCCGGTCTTTGACGTGACGGTGACGACACAGAAGCACACGGAATACACGAAGCTGGCGCAGAACGAGCTGGCGCTGCAGTTTTTCCAGCTGGGCTTCTTCCGGCCGGGGATGGAGCAGCAGGCGCTCGCGTGCCTCGACATGATGGATTTTGACGGCAAGGAGCAGGTGCTGCAGAAGATCCGGGGCGGGACGCAGGACGCGCTCTGGCAGCGGATGGCGCTGACGCTCGCGCAGCGGTATGAGCCGGAGCTGTTCGCCTCGCTGACAGATTCTGCGCAGGGCATGCGCGCGGACGTGCGGCTGGAGGGTGAGAAGGCCCCTGCGCAGGTCCGGCAGGCGAGAAAACGCGCCGCAGAGGCGGCGCAGCCGGAATGATCACGGTACAGCTTTCCGGGACTGCGCTGACGGTGCGCGGGCACGCGGGGTTTTCACGGTACGGCAGCGATATTGTCTGCGCGGCGGCGTCGATGCTGGCGTTCACGCTGGCGGCGGCAATGGAGGAGGCGGGCTGCAGCGGGCACCGGAGATCGAATCGGCGTGCGGCAGCTTCCGGATCGCGGTGCGCCCGCGGGAAGGTGAGCGGGCGCGGGTGGAGGCGGTGTTCGCCGCCATCGGCGCGGGGTACCGGCTGCTTGCGGCGCGGTATCCGGAATATGTGCGGGTCATGGACGAGGACAGTCCTGAAAATAGCAGGCAGAGACCCGAAGACGGCCCGGAGAACGGGCAGAAGGAGGAGAAGGATGGAGAAACTGGAATGGCTGCAGGCGTTCGCAGAGCCGGAGCAGCCGGAGACCGGCGCGGCGGCACCCACGCCGGAGCAGCAGGAGCGGCTGGCGGCGCTTTCGCCGGAGGGCACGCAGGCGCTGACGCAGGAGCAGCGCGAGGCGGCGATGCGGCAGGGCTATCGCGCGGCTGAAGGCGCAGTTTGCCGCGGTGCAGGCGGTCTATCCGCAGGCGGAGCTGAGCCGGGCGCTGGAGGATCCGCGGTTTTTGCGGCTGGTCACGCACGGCGTGGACGCGAAGAGCGCCTATGAGCTGACGCATCTGCGCGAGCTGACGGCGGAGGCGATGGCCTATGGGGCCAGACGGGCGCGCGAGGAGCTGACGGCCGCCATGCAGGCGGGGTATCTGCGCCCGCGCGAGAGCGGCCTGACGCCGGGAGCCGGCGGCGCGTTCGCCGAAAGTCCGGAGCACTGGTCGCGGCAGACGAGAGAGGAACTCAAAACAAGGGCCAGACGGGGCGAGACGATCCGTCTGTGAGGAGGAAAAGGAGAATGGATATGCATCAGGAGATGGATCTGCAGCTGTTTGCCGATGCCGGTACGCTGGTGAACGCGGGCGGCAATTACGTGAACGCCTATACGGGCGAGAAGACCGCTTTCCCGGAGGGCGGCGGCATGACGGCTTCGATGAAGACGTTTTACGACACCGAGCTGCTGGAAAACGCGCGGCCGGAGCTCATCCACACGCAGTTCGCCCGCAAGCAGGTGCTGCCGGCCGGGCGCGGCAAGACCGTGGAGTGGCGCAAGTGGAATACGCTCGAGGATGCGGGCGCGCTGACCGAGGGCGTGATCCCGACGGGGCAGAAGTTCGGCCAGAGCGCGGTGACGCAGGCCGTCACGCAGTACGGCACGTATGTGTCGGTGTCTGACCAGCTGGAGCTGCACGCGATCGACGACGTCATTCTGGGTGCGGCGGAGGAGCTGGGCGCGTCGGCTTGGTACGACGCAGGACGTTGGTGCGCAACGTGGTCGTGGCCGGTACGAACGTGCAGTACTGCGACAAGGTCGGCACGAACGGCGCGCATTACGGCGGTCACGAGCCGCGCGGGTCTTGACACCACGGCAAAGCTGACGCCGGACGAGGTCAACAAGGCCGTCACGCTGCTCAAAAAGCTCAAGGCGCCGAAGATCGACGGCAAGTATGTCGCCATCATCCATCCGTCGGTCGCCTATGACCTGCGCTCGTCGGACGCGTGGGTCGAGGCGCACAAGTACGCGGGATCACGGAGCTGTTTACCGGCGAGATCGGCGAGCTGCACGGCGTGCGCTTCATCGAGACGACGGAGGCCAAGGTCTTCAACGGCGATGGCTGCCCGGTCAAGACCGCGGCGGACGAGTCCAATGGCACGCCTGCGGAGTATTACAGCGTGTACGCGACGCTGCCGGCAAGGACGCCTACGGCATGATCGACCCGGAGGGCGGCAACATGAGATGATCATCAAGCGACAAGGGCTGTGGTCGGCGGACCGCTCAACCAAAGCCCGACGTTGGTTCCTCCAGCGGGCGAAGATCCTGTATCAGACCGCATGGTGCGTGGAGCTGCGGCGCGTATTCCGCGAGTAATTAATTGACTCCGCAGGCCGGGTCCGGAGCGGCAGAAGAAAGCGGCGTGGAACACGTATTTGCAGAGATGAAGAAAGCGGCATCGAGCAGTCGGAGTTCGTCTGCGTGAACGGACGGACGTTTCAGGTGCCGCGCGGAAAGGCGGTCAATTTGCCGGAGCCGGTCTATGAGGTGCTGGAAAACGCCAGACAGCAGCTCGAGGCGGCGCAGAGATCGAAGATGCGATGGCCGCGGGGCTGAGAAGTCTCGGCGCTGAAAGGAGGAGGGACGCGCATGACCATCCGGGAGGCGATCGAGCTGGTCGACCGGCTGAAGCCGAACCAGTACGGCAGCGCGGACAAGCTGCGGTGGCTGTCGGAGCTGGACGGTGGTCTGGCATGAGATCTGGTCGGTGCATGAGACGGCGGTCCCGGCGTTCGCGGGTATGGGCCGGAGGCGGATTCGACGGGACGGCGCTTCTGATCGGGTGGCCGTATGACGAGATCTACCGATGGTATCTGGAGATGAAGCTCGACGACGCCAATGGCGAGATGACGAAGTACAACAACTCCGCGGCCAAGTACAACACGTATTATCAGGCATATCAGAACGCCTACAACCGCGCGCACATGCCGAAGGGCGAAGCGGCGTATTTCCGGCTGTGAGGAGGGATGCGGGATGTTTTATCCGGAAGCTGGCTGCCGGGCGGCAGCAGACGCTGACGACGGAGGCGTTCGGCGGGTATGACCACAACCTCGAACTCGCGGACGGGGAGTTTTACGACATGGAGAATCTGTCGGCGGATGCGTATCCGCTGCTCGCGCCGCGGCCAAGGCGGGGGACGGCGCAGGAGACGAGGGCGTGCAGGGGATTTTGGCGAAGGATGCGCTGTGCTGGGTGCAGAACAATACGCTGTACATCAACGGCGCTTCGATGGGCGCGTATATGCCGTCTGTATCCATTTCGGCGGGAGAAAAGCAGCTCATTTCCATGGGCGCGTATCAGCATCTTCCCGGACGGGATCTACTTCGACACCGAGAAGTATTCCGACAACGGATACATGGGACAGGAGAACACCGTCAACGCGGCAAGCACGAACATTGACATTTCCCGTGTCTTGTCGACGGGACGGCGCTGACGGTGAGCTATAAGCGCCCAGCCAGCCGGAAAACCCGACGAATGGCCAGTACTGGCTGGATACGTCCGGCAAGCTCCACACGCTCAAGCAGTGGGCGGAGGCGACGAGCCAGTGGGTATCCGTGCTGACGGTGGCCTGGCTTTCTGCCAATGGCATCGGTCGAGGTTTCAAGCAGTATGACGGCATCCGGCTTTCGGGGCTGACCGGGAACGAGCAGGTCGAAAAGCTCAACGGCAGCCAGATCCTGTACGACGTTGGCGAGCTACCGTGATCGTGGGCCTTGTCGACGAGACGACGAAGGTGACGAGCGGGACCGTGAAGACGGCGCGGAAGGTCCCGAGCATGGACTTCATCACCGAGAGCAGGAACCGGCTGTGGGGCTACAAGTACGGTGTGGCGGACGGCGAGACCGTCAATGAGATCTACTGCTGCAAGCTGGGCGATTTTAAAAACTGGGAGTGCTACCAGGGCGTGTCGACGGATTCGTGGCGCGCGAGCTGCGGCACGGACGGGAAGTGGACCGGCGCGGCGACGCTGGCCGACAGCCCGATCTTCTTCAAGGAGGACTGCTTCCACCGGGTGTATCCGTCGGCGACGGGGGCGCATCAGGTGGTCGTGCAGAAGTGCGCGGGCGTGCAGAACGGGTCAAGCAAGAGCCTGGTCGTGGTGGATGACCGGCTGTATTACAAATCGCGGATGGGCGTTTGCGTGTACGACGGGAGTCTGCCAAGCGAGATCGGCAGCTGCTTCCGGGACGAAGCTGTATTACAACGCCGTGGCGGGCGGCGCCAGAGGGAAGTACTTCATCAGCATGGAGGATGAAGGTCATAACTGGTCGCTGTTCGTCTACGACACGAGAAAGGGCCTTTGGCACAGGGAGGACAGTACCCACGCAGAGGACTTCGCGCGGGTGGACGATGAGCTGTATTTCCTTGAGGACGGGACGCTCAGGACTGTCTATGGCTCGGTCGGGGACGCTGGAAGACAGTGTGCAGTGGATGGCGGAAACGGGGATCATGACGTATGGGCTGGTCGGGAAAAAAGTATGTGTCCCGGATCAACCTGCGGATGCAGCTGCCGAAGGGGTCGAGCGTCGATTTCTGGGTGCAGTACGATTCCGATGGCGTCTGGCGGCACTGCGGGCATATCGAGGGGCGGGGGCTGCGGACGTTCCTGCTGCCGATCCGCCCGGCGCGGTGCGACCACCTGAAATTCCGGCTGACGGGGAAGGGCGAGATGAAGCTGTTCAGTCTGGCGCGGGTCCTGGAGGCAGGAAGCAATGCGTAAGACGGAGGTGCAACATGGGTAGTCTGACACTTGCATACCCGTCCATCGCGGGGAAAGACGACGCAGGAGCAGCTGGAGAGCATGCGCAGGTATCTGTGCAGCGTGACGGAGCAGTTGAACCTCGCCGACTGGTCGGCGAAGGCGACGCTGACGGAGATCTCGCAGGCCATCGACGCGGACAGCCTCTCCGAGGCGGAGAAGAAAACGACGCTTTCCGGCTATGGAGCGCTGAAAGCGCTCATCATCAAGACGGCGGACTTCGCCGCGGCAAATTCGGAGACGTGGTCGACGAAGCTGTCCGGCAGCTATGTGGCCATCTCGGACTTCGGAAAGTATCTCGAGAAGACACAGCTGACGATCGAGGGCAATTCCGTCGGCATCAAACAGCTGTATGACTACGGCGGGCGTCAACAATCAGTTCTCAGGTGAACTCGAAGCAGTACATCAAGACGGGGCTGCTCTACTACAAGGACGCCGTGCCGGTGTACGGCGTGGGCGTGGGGAACATCGAGACGACGGTGACGGACGGCGGCGAACGGGTCATCGACCAGACGAAGAACGAAACTGGTGACGGTGACGCCAGACCGGGTGGCAGGGACAGGCAGGAGGTCGCGTATTTAAGCGACAAGAAGCTGTATTTCCCATCGGGACGCTGGAGGCGGCAGGGGCGGTGCTGTCGGGGAAGATCACGGCGGCAGCCGACTCGACGTTCGGCCGTGGACGATCTCGAAAGCAGCATTTACCGCACGGCCAACGAATTTGGGGGCAGCGCGAGCATGTACTTCGGCACGAGCGGGCTTTCCATCAAGGACAAATCTGCTGTGGACGCGAACGGTAAGCTGACGTGCACGGGGGCGAGCATCTCCGGTGCGATCACGGCGACGAGCCTCAACGTGACGAACGCCGTGGTCACAGGGAGCTGCGGGCGGACGACAGCGGCGGGGAATTTCTCGGCCTCGCGCATCAGCAGCGGGATCCTGGATTTCAATAATTTTTCGGTCGACCACCTGTCGGCGACGATATCACGACGGGGACGCTGTCGGCGGACTATATCAACTCGGCGATATGGCGGTGTATTCGTCGCGTCGCTGGGAAGCGCAGCCGGCGGGCATCTGGGGTACACGACGGGCGATTACGGCGGGGCGCGCGGGCATCCATCTGATGAGCGGTTATGGCGAGGTCAAATGTGTCGCCACGACGAGCGGCGCGAAGCTCTATATGGTGAATTGCCGCAGAACCGCAGCGGCGCGCATACGAATCCGGCATCGATGACCGTGGCGGAATTGTCGGTCTCGGCGGCGCGGCGCCGGAGTATGACGGCGCGGGGCTCGCTTCGGTATTCGAACTACCGCTGGTCGGTCGTCTATGTGCAGACGGGCACGATCAGCACGTCCGACCGGGAGAAGAAGACAGAGATCTTCCGACGCGCTCGACCGCTATGACGCGTTGTTCGCGGTTGCGGCCGGTCTGTTACCGGTTGAAGGACGGACGTCCGGCCGGTGCATACGGGCTGATCGCGCAGGACGGGAGGCGCTCGCGGCCTGCGGGCCGACGGGATTTCGCGGGCTTCGTCCGGTCGCCGCGCGAAGGCGGCGGGCGGATTACGGCCTGCGGTATGAGGAATTCGTTGCCCTGTGCATCCGGCAGATCCAGCGGCTGCAGGCGCGGATAGAACGATTGGAGGGATGAACATGAGCAGACTTTCCGGAAGCATCCACGCTCCGCGCGAGGCTGGTGGAGGCGATCAACGCGGCAGGGCTGCCGCCGTGCATCGTCGGCATGGTGCTCGAGCAGGTGCGCGGCAGGTGGCCGTGCTGGAAACGGCAGGAGGAAGCGGAAAAAAGGAAGAACAGGAGGCAGAAGATGGCGCTTTACAGAGTGCAGAGTAACGGCAAGGCGCCGACCGGCTCGCAGGCGGGCGACGAGGTCGTGACGGGCGGCGGCACCCCGGATCCTGGGCGTCAACGCGGACGGCAGCTACCGCAGCGCGCTCAGCAACCAGCAGCAGACGATCTACAACTACCGCGAAGCAACTGGCGTGCCTGCGTGCCCGCAGCGCGCAGCAGCCGGTGCAGGATCTTTCCGGCGTGACGGAGGCAAAAGCGGCGCTCGGGCGCGTGCAGGCGGCGAAGCCGGGGGCGTATGCCTCCCGGTGGGGAGGGCAGCTGCAGGGCTTTATGACCGGATCGCGGAGCAGGAGACTTCTCCCTACGATCTGGGCAGAGATCCGGTGTACCGGCAGGCCAGAGGAGCAGTATCAGACAGCGGGCAGGCTCGCCATGCAGGACACGATGGGGCAGGCGGCGGCGCTCACGGGCGGCGCTACGGCTCGAGCTACGGCCAGCAGACCGGACAGCAGGCGTACAACGCGTATCTGCAGCAGCTGAACGAGATCGTGCCGGAGCTGTATGTGCAGGCGCGGGAGCAGTGGCAGAGCGGAGGGCGGCGCTCTATAACCGCTATCAACTGCTCAGCAGCCGCGAGCAGCGACTCGCGCGCTACCGCGACCAGATGAGCGACTACTACGCGGAACTGGACGACGCGCGCAGCGCGGCGAGCGCGGCGAAGCTGGCAAACGACAATTACTGAGCTCGCTCGAATATCAGGCGGACCGTGAGGACGCGGCGAACGCGCAGTATTGGAAGCAGCTGGCCTACGCGGACAAGCAGGCCGCGGCTGCCGAGGCGGCCGCGAAGGCGGCGGTGAAATCGCCGCGGCGAAATCCACCGGTACGGCGGCGGGCAGCCAGGAAGCAGAAGACGGCGTCTTCCAAGGCTGGCGGCCGCAGTACGGGCGTGAAGAAGACCCGCAGCAGCGCCTGACGAGCGGGCAGGCGGAGCTGAACTGACGGAAGGGGGAGACGGCATGACAAAGCTTCCGGCGGTAAGCGCCCAGCCCGCGTGTGGCGGGCGGCGTGCTGCGCTGGTACGCAGGAGATACGTTCACGATCACGCTGCGGTTGAGCTGCAGGATCAGGACGGCGAGGCGGTGACGGTCGGCGCGGACGACAAAGCGTGACGGTCCGGTTCTATGATGAAGCAGAACGCGCCGGTGCACCTTCTCCTTTACCGGTGTGACGGGAACTGCGTGACACTGACGTTTGACGAGACGGTGAGCGCGAAATTCCCGCAGGGGCGTATCGCTACGATATCCTCTATACGCACGGCGAAAAACGACGCTCGCGCGGGGCAACCGCGCGGCGGCAGAATGAGGTGAGCGGATGCGAGTGGAAATTCCGAATGGGTCACGCTGCACGGCGCTGGTCTCCCGCGGCGTGAAGGCGGCGGAGGTCACGGACCGGGCCATCTGGTGCTGACGCGACGGATGGGAGCCGGGCGGCCCGGCCTGTCCCTCGCCCGCAGGGCGCGCGCGGCGAAAGCAGGCTCGCCCGGCCCGAAGGGGCGAGACCGGCGTGTGACACCGGTGCGCAGGGGACCGGTGCCCCGCGGGCGGCCGGACCCGTGGCGGCCCGCAGGGGAACCGGGCCGAAGGGGCGACCGCAGGGCGAGACGGGCAGACCGGCGCGCTTCACGATTCGCTTTCGCCACGGCGGAGGCGCTGGCGGCGCGATGCCGGAGGCGGAGACGCCTACGGTGGCGTGCGGCAGCCGTATGACATTTGCTTTGGCGACGGCGCGGTGGGGCGTGGTCAACGGGCCGCCGTGGGCGCGCGAAGGGCGCGGACGGCGCCGACGGCATCGTGACGGTGTGACGCCGGTGATCGGCGCGAACGGCAACTGGTATCTGGGCGAGACCCCGACCACCGGCAAGCCCGCCCGCGGCGAAAAGCGCGGCGGCGCGGGTGAGCCCGGCGCAGACGGCGCAAAGGCGACCTCGCGACCGGCCTGCAGGGTCCAATTACGGGTGAGACGGCCCGCAGGGGTCTGACTGGTCCGGCAGGGGCGAGAAAGCGCCCACAGGGCGAGACCGGCCTGCAGGGCGCGGCGCGGCGCCGGTGAAGGGGACGGATTATTTTTACCGAGGCGGACAAGCAGGAGATGGCTGTGGCGGCAGCGGCGCAGGTCAGCGTGCCGGTCAGCTCCGTCGACGGGCAGACCGGCGCGGTCAGCCTGGCGGGACGTATGCGACGCCCGCAGACCTTACGGCGCGGCTGAACTGAGCACGGACGTCCACGCCGCCGACACGGCCTACACGACCTCACATGGCTTACCGCGGCGAAAAAGTGCTGTTCGCGCAGGAGACGACGCCCGACGGTCAACGGCGCGATCGCCTGGCAGTATGAGTAGGGAGGCGGGGGAGATGGCGCACAGGACGCCGATCGGCGGCACGGGCTATACGGTCACGGGCGGCACGGATCTCATTGACGGCACGGCCCGCAGCCGGGACGGCAGGCCGGACGCTGGTGGACGGCACGGCCTACACGCGATCGGCTTTGGCGGGCTGGATGCGGACTTTTTCCAAAACAGCTGGCGGACGATCATCGCCGCCTGCCAGAACAAGCAGGTGCCGGACACATGGAACGTCGGGGACAGCTGTATGATGGCGTTCGGGAAGAAAAACTATCAGATCGACATCATCGGCAAGAACCACGACGATTATGCCGACGGCTCAGGCAAGGCTCCGCTGACGTTCCAGATGCACACGTGCTATGCGACAGAGTACAAGATGAATAACTCTGGTAGCAACACTGGTGGCTGGGCAGACTGTCTGCTGCGGACGACTGGTGGTTTCAAGATAATAAAGTCGAAAATGCCAGCAGAGGTCGTGGCCGCGCTGAAGGCCGTGACAAAGAAGACCACGGCAGGCGGCGCGAGCTCGGCCATCGACACGACGGAGGACACGCTGTTCCTGCTGTCGGAGATCGAGGTGCAGGGCACGCGGACACATTCCTACGCGGGCGAGGGCACGCAGTACGCGTATTACCAGACGGCGGCCAACCGGAAGAAAAACATCGCGCGTGGTATCTGCGCTCGCCGAGGATCAGCAGCACCACCTGCTTCTGCAGAACGGGATGGAGCGGTGAAGCGGACTGGAGCGTCGCGTCCGAGGTGGACGGCATCGCGGCGGCATGGTGCTTTTAAGGAAAGGAGAGACGGGGAGAGGCAATGATCTATCTGAAGGGACAGGAGAATGAAGATCCGGCATACATCAGCGGAAGGCTGATCGACCGCGACCGGGACGGGCGGGCGTCCAAGTCCATTACGCTGACGATGACGCACGCGCAGGCCGCGCAGCTGTTTACGGACGGCCTTTTGGCTGGTCGATCGTCCAGCGGGAGACGAAAGCCGGACGGCACGGACGGCGGCGGGACCGAGACCGTGCAGGAATGGGACAATGCCGACTACTGCGTCGCGGGCGCGATCACGGATCACTGCGACGGACGCTGACGGTCAAGATGGGCAAATACACGCAGCTCGAAGAGGCGCTGCGGCAGATCGGGGGAGGCACTGGCATGACGAAACTGGAAGAAAAGCGCTGCTCGCGCAGATCAGAGCCCGGCTCGAGGGGCTGGATGTGCGCGCGTCGGACAAGCTGGCGGCGCTGCTGCCGGCGCTGCGGAAGCTGACGGAGGGCTATGCGGCGCTCGGCGCGGCGGCAAAGAAGACGCTGGCGGGCCTCATCCCGGAGCTGGCGGCGCTCATCGAGGCGGCGGAGGATGCGCTGCGATGAGTGCGGGGCAGATGACGGCGTTTTCCGCGCTGGTCAGTGTGTGCAGCGGGCTGGGGTCGATCGTAACGCTGCTGGTGCTGCTGGCGAAGCCGGTGCGGGAGCGGCTGTTCGGGATGAGCGCCATCCGCGAGGGGCAGAAATGTATGCTGCGCGCGGACATGCTGGCGACATATTATAAGCACAGGGAGGAAAAAACCATCCGGCAGTATGAATATGAGAATTTTCTCTATGAATACAAGGCCTACAAGGCGCTGCGCGGCAATTCATTCATCGACCGCATCGCGCAGGAGATCGCCGGGTGGGAGATCGTGACATGAAAGGAGCTTCGGGAGGTATGGAACAGGTTTTGAAGCGCATTGAAAATCTGCTGACGGTCAAATCGATCGTGACGCTGGCGCTGACGGCGGTCTTTGCGTGGCAGGCCGTAAAGGGCGAGGTCAGCCAGGACTTCATGATGATCTACACGACGGTCATCGCCTTTTATTTCGGCACCCAGGCGCAGAAGCTGCACAGCGAGGCGGGTGCGAAGCATGACGACGGCGCATCCGAGTAATTACACCAGAGGACGGACGCAGCGCATCGAATTTCTCGTTCTGCACTACACGGCCGGGCGCAACGACTCCGCCGCGGGGAATCTCCGATATTTTGGGTCCCCGCGCGGGGCCTCGGCGCATTATTTTGTCGACCGGAACGGCTGGCTGCAGTCGGTGGACGACGGCGATACGGCCTGGGCGGTCGGCACGGCTGGCGTCTACCGGCAGAAGCATCCGCGCTGCCACAACGGCAACTCGATCTCCATCGAGATGTGCTGCCGGTATGAAAACGGCCGGTACTGGCTGGAGGACGCGGTGGTCGAGAATGCGGCGCTGCTCACGAGAACGCTCATGCGGACCTATCAGATCCCGATCGGGAACGTGCTGCGGCACTACGACGTGGTGAGCAAGCGCTGCCCGGCTATGTGGGTGGACGACGAGTCGGCGTGGGTCCGGTTCAAACGGCTGGTGATGGAGGTGATGGAAGTGACGAAGGAGGAGCTGCTCAGCCTGCAGGGCACCGGCGACGCGCCCTCGGACTGGGCGCGGGAGGCGACCGAATGGGCGAAGCAGAACGGGGTGTTCACCGGCGACAGCGCGGGGAACTTCGGCTGGCAGCAGCCGATCACCCGCGAGGCCGCGGCGAAGCTGCTGTATGAGTATCACTTGATGCAGAAGGGAGTAAAAAGGCTCCCCTTCCAGGGGGCCGATTCCCCCATCGGGAAATGTCCCGAAGGGACAAAAGGGTAGGGATGCTGGCTCATCGCAGCCAAGACTGAAGGTTGCAGCAGATTTGCATAGAAAAGGGCCAAACCGCAAATTCGGTTTGCGGTTTGGAAAGGAAAAACGAGCACAAAGGATAAGAAGCCTTTAGCTTGCAAGGATTCGTTCCGTCGTGGGGGTCATTTCTGACGCGCCTCCGGCAACCCCTATCTTTTCCGTCTTGCCGGAAAAGATAGGGGAAAAAAGGAGACGCTTAAGGTTTACGGTTTGGTGCGTTCTGCCTCTGAATTCAGGTAAGCACCAATATTTTTAAAACGGCGTTCCACTCGGTGGTCACCTTACGAGTTTCAGCTACGCGCCGCCTGATACGGGACAACGGAATTGTGAGCAGTTGCGTTTGAATATTTGCGGTGAAACGTCCTGCGGATAAAAAATTGGGCAGTACGGATTCGCATTGGATTTTCAGCTATCGCGGGAAAAGTCCAGAAAAAAACCGAAGCGGTTTTTCTGGTCGGTTCAAAGGGAGTCTGAGGGGAAAATCCCCCCTCAGGCTCTTTTTCTTTTGCCAGCGTTGTCTTTTGGAGAAGCAAAAGAAAATGCTGTGCCGCACCTGCAAATTTGCTGCAGTGCATCGGCCTTTATGTAGTTTTCCCGAAACTCCAGAGGATTCCTCTATGAGGGGAAGCTGTCGCCGCAAGGCGACTGATGAGGTGGACAGCGCCTTGTAGACGCAAGTGCCCCACCTCATCCGTCACGGCTCCGCCGTGCCACCTTCCCCTCATAGGGGAAGGCAGGGGTGGCGGAGAATTGACAGGGCGGGCGGCGGCATGGTAAGATGGAAAAAGGAACGGGAAAGGGAGCAGGGGGGTATGCTGAGGATCCTGCTGATCAGTGCGGGGGCGATATTGGAGACGCTTTTTATCATGCGGTCCTACCGCCGACGCGATGGGATGTCGGTATTTCTCAAGACGGCGGCTTCGCTCGTGTTCGTGCTGCTGGGGCTTTTGGAGCTGCGGCGCACGGGGACGAAGCGTGTACGGCAACTGGTCGTCGCCGGGCTGACGCTCGGGATGCTGGGCGATCTGCTGCTGGCGCTGCGGTATCTGGGGCAGAAGCTGCATCATTTCTTCTTCGCGGCGGGCTCGGTCTCGTTTTTTCCTGGGGCACGTGGTGTATATCGCGGGCGATCTTGACGCTCTGCCCGCAGGCGTGGACATACGCGATCCCCATTGCCGTCGTGGCGCTCGGCGCGGCCAGCTTCTACGCCTACGCCAAGGAGGTGCGGGCCGGGAAGGTCACGCCGCTCGGCGCGGTGTATATCGCGAGCGTGCTGTTTATGACGGCCTGCGCGGCGACGGGCGCGTTCATCAGCTCGAGCCGGGCGCTGTTTCTGTTCTTCGTCGGCGGCGTGTGCTTCTCGGCGAGCGATAATATGCTGGTCGTGCTCTCCTTCGGCAAAAGACGACAGCCCCTACCGCAACGCCGTCCTGCACGTGCTGTACTACATGGCCCAGATCTTCATCGCCCTGACGATCGAGTTTGCGTGAAACGGGCCGGAGTACGGCTCTTGCAAAAAAAGCAGTAGAGCAAAGATAAGGCATAGGGGTGCCATCGGTGCTTGCTTTATGAAAGAACATTCAATCAGATTTGAGATATACCATGTGAAAAAAGGAGATTGCGCTATGAAAAAAGAGCTGATCATCGGGATTATGCTTGCTGTTGTCTGCGGTCTGAGCGTGAAGGACGTGTTACGCGATCCGCTGCCAGAAAGGAGGAAAGAGCTCAGCCTGCGGCTGCAGGCGGGGCTCGTCCTGGATGTCCCCTGATGGTGATCCTCCTGGTCGTATTGCTGGTGAATTGACGAGAAAAATCGCCCCGTGCTGCATCGCAGCACGGGCGATTGTTTTTGACCGGAAAAAATTCAATGGGTGGAAGCTTCCTCTCCGGATTCGTGGTAGTCGGAGCGGGGGAGGTTCCAGTGGTAGTAGGCGGCGAGCAGGCGCAGGGACGACGACGACGGCGGCGCCGAAGAGCATGGCGGCGTTGCCGCCGAGCGCGCGCCAGCACAGCGCGCAGATCAGCGCGCCGACGATCGATGCGCAGGCGTAGAAGTGCCGCACGAAGATATAGGGCCGCTCGCCGGAGAACACGTCGCGCAGCACGCCGCCGCCCACGCCGGTGCTGAGGCCGACGAAGATCAGCAGGAACAGCGTATAATCCTCCGACTGCTGGTACGCGCACTGCACGCCCACGACCGTAAAGACGCCCAGGCCGACCGCGTCCATCACCAGCAGCAGCCGGTCGAACACCGGCTCGTGCCGCCCGACGCGGGCGCGCACGTGCGGCAGGAACATGAGCACGGACACGGCAGCCGCCGTGAGGGTATAGACGGGATTCTGAAACGTGACCGGCGGCGTGACGCCGAGGATGAGGTCGCGGACGATGCCGCCGCCCACGGCTGTGCAGACCCCGAGGACGATCACGCCGAACAGATCCATCTGCTTTTTGATGCCGACAATGGCGCCGGAAACGGCGAAGGCGACGGTCCCGATCAGCTCGAAGCACAAAGACAAGGACATCAGACATGGCGTTCCTCCTGCGCATGTTTTTTCTGCAGGGCGAGCGCGGCGAGGCCCACGGCCGTGCCGACGGCTGCGCAGCCGGCCGAGAACCAGAGCATCAGCGTCGTGCCGCCGAGATCGAGCAGATATCCGGAGACGAGTGAGCCCAGCAGCGTACTGAGCGAGATGGCGACGATCGTCCGGCAGCGACTGGCCCCCGGACCCGGTCGGCGGGGCAACGGATTCGTTTGCAAAATAGACCGAGGCCAGGAAGAACAGCCCGTAGCCCAGCATCTGCACGGGCTGCACGGCAAGGAGCATCCCAAGAGACCCCGAGGCCAGGATCAGAAGCGGCTTGACGGCCATGAAGACGATCGAGATGAGCAGGATCTTCGCGCTGGACAGCCGCTTGCGCAGAAGCCCGAAGACCAGCGCCGACGGCAGCCCGACGCCGCCATCAGAAACTGCGCCAGCCCCAGCGCCCGGCTGTCGCCGCCGCGGCTCGTGACCAGCGTGACGAGGAAAGCCGCTGATCGGCATCACGCCCATCATGCCGAAGAAGCAGGCAATCAGCATGAGCGTAAAGGTCCGGCTGCCGCGCAGGATCTGCAGGGCGGAATGGCCCCTCGGCCGCGCCCTTCTGCGGCTGCGGCAGGAGCTGCGCCGGGATGGACGGGAACAGCAGCAGGCACACGAGCATCACCAGCTGCTCGGCGCAGTGCGCCAGCAGCGCGGTCTGCATCCCGAAACGCGCGGTCAGCAGGCCCGTCGCCACGCACAAAAGCGCGTAGCTGAGCGAGCCGATGCCGCGCGAGAGGCTGTAGGGGATCTGCACGCCCGCGTTGACGTACTGCATGCCCATGGAGTCGATGAGCGGGTAGGAATTGGTCTCCAGTACGCCGAAGAGGAAAAACGTCAGCGCGGTGAGCAGAAAGTTGGGGCGCGTAAAATAAAAGACCAGATTGAGCGCGATGGCCGGCAGCAGCATCACGATCAGCAGCCGCTTGAGCGGCACCTCCGGGTGCCGGTCGGCCCAGCCGCCGATGACCGGCTGCGTGAACAGGCTCGCAAAGTAGCACAGCGCGTAGAAGATCCCGGCCTGCCCGGCCGTAAAAAGCCGCGGTCGAGCACCACGGCGGCCTGGTAGGCGCAGATGGAGCTGAGCATGCCCCAGAAGCTGGCCTGCAGCAGAATATAGCAAATCACGATCCGTTTTCTGGACGCCATGGCGGTTGCCTCCGTGTGATCCATAAATTCAAATTCAGCAACACAATTATAAGGCCCGGCAGACAAAAACAAGTGGGGGAAGGCGCGGAATTGCGCAGAAAATCCTGAAAAAAAACGCTTGATTTTCTGCCCATCATATGCTAGAATACATTGGTCTGTGAAAAGAATGGTCCTTCTGCCGCAGCCGGCACGAGAGTGCAGCGGCCTTTCCTTGCGGTATGAACGTTCTGAATTTGAAGGAGGACACAACTATGGATCTCATGAAGGCTCTGACCAGCCAGTACATGAAGCAGGAGCTGCCTGAAGTTCAGGTCGGCGATACCGTTCGCGTTCATGTCAAAAATCAAGGAAGGTTCCCGCGAAAGAATCCAGATCTTCGAGGGCACCGTCATCGCCAAGAAGCACGGCGGTATCGAAGAAACCATCACCGTTCGCCGCATCTCCTACGGTGTCGGCTGCGAAGGTTTTCCCGCTCCACGCTCCCAACGTCGTCGACGTCGAGTGCGTCCGCCACGGCAAGGTTCGCCGCGCGAAGCTGTACTATCTGCGCGACCGTCTTGGCAAGGCCGCAAAGGTCAAGGAAAAGGTCTGATCTCCATCGTCCAGAAACCGCCGCTCCCTGTCGGGGCCGGCGGTTTTTCCTTTTGCACAGCTTCTGCTGGTAAAGTCAATTTGGGTATGATAGAATACTAAATATGAATACATGCAGGAGGCGGCCATGAAACAGATCCTTATGATCGGCACCGGCGGGACCATCGCGTCCGGAAAGACGGCGGAGGGGCTGATGCCGGAGCTGACGAGCGAGCAGCTGCTCGCGTTCGTCCCGGCAGTGTCGGCGCTGTGCCGGGTGGAGTGTCTGCAGCTGCTCTCGCTCGACAGCACGAATCTCGGCCCGGCCCACTGGCTGCAGATCGCGGGGGCTATCCGCGCACGCTATGACCGGTACGACGGCTTCGTCATCAGCCACGGCACGGACACCATGGCCTATACCGCGGCGGCCCTGAGCTATCTGATCCAGGACGCGGCCAAGCCGATCATCCTGACGGGTGCGCAGAAGCCCATCAGCTTCGACTCGACCGATTCCAAGGTCAACCTGACCGACGCGTTCCTCTGCGCGTGCAGCGACACGCTGCACGGCGTGATGATCGTCTTCAACGGCAAGGTCATCCAGGGCACGCGCGCGTGCAAGACGCGCTCAAAGAGCTACGAGGCCTTTTCCAGCATCAATTATCCGTATCTGGCCGTGCTGCAGGACGGGTGCATCCTGCAGTATATCGAAAACGCCTGCCGGCCGGAGCCGGTCTTCTATGACCGGCTGGATGACCGCGTGGCGCTGCTGAAGCTCATCCCCGGCACGCGGGCGGAGCTGGCCAGCTGGATGCTGGCGCACAACGACGCGCTGCTTTTGGAGAGCTTCGGCGTCGGCGGGATCCCGTCGTATGACGGGAATGACTTCCTGTCCGTGCTGGAGGCGGGGATCCGCGCGGGGAAGACCGTCGTGCTGACCACGCAGGTGCAGAATGAGGGCAGCAACGTCGGGGTCTATCAGGTCGGACACAAGATCCGGGAGTGCCCGCAGGTGCTCGAGGCCTTTGACATGACGACGGAGGCCATCGCTGGCAAGCTCATGTGGATCCTCGGTCAGACCCGCGCCCCCGAAACCATCCACCGCCTGTTCTATACCCCCGTCGCAAACGATATCCTCAACTACCACACCTGATGTGCACCATCCAAGGCTCCCCTTCCAGGGGAGCTGTCAGCCGAAGGCTGACTGAGAGGTCGTCGCCCACTTCCGCTGCACTTCTGGCGGTGCGCACTCCTTGGCTCCCCTTCCAGGGGCCGATTCCCCCTATCAGGGGGAAATGTCCCGAAGGGACAAAAGGGGTAGGGATGCTGTCTCGGCGCAGCCGAGACTGAGAGGTTGCTGCAAATTTGCATAGAAAAACCCAAACCGCAAATTCAGTTTGCGGTTTGGAAAGGAAGAAACGAGCACAGAGGATAAGAGACGTTGCTTGCGGCGGCTCGTTCCGTCGTGGTCGTTTCTGACGTGCCTCCGGCGGCCCTATCTTTTCTCTCGCAAGAGAAAAGATAGGGGAGAAAAGAGTGCGTGGAGACGCGTTTGGTGCATGCTGCCTCTGAATTTAGGCGGGAGCCTAGGCTTCAGGCGTTGTTCCACACGATAGTCACCTCACAGGTGTCTTACTACGCGCCGCCTGATACGGGGGTATCGGATTTGCAGCTAGTTGCCGTAGAATATTTGCTATCAATAGAAGGTGCAGGCCGGATTTGCCGGTCTGCACCTTTTTGCGGGGGAAGGTTTTTAGGACGCGAACCGCCTTCCCCCTTGTTGGGGAAGGAGGGATTTTGGTTATGCCAGGGTGGCGGCCATGACGGCTTTGATGGTGTGCATGCGGTTTTCGGCTTCGTCGAAGACGATGGACTGGGGGCTTTCGAAGACTTCGTCGGTGACCTCCATGGCGGTCAGGCCGTATTTTTCGCTGATCTGCTTGCCGATGGTGGTGCCGAGGTCATGGAACGCGGGCAGGCAGTGCATGAAGCGGCACTGTGAGCCGGCCTGGGCCATGAGCTTGGCGTTCACCTGATAGGGCAGCAGATCGTGAATGCGCGTCTGCCAGACCGCGTCCGGCTCGCCCATGGAGACCCAGACGTCGGTATAGATGACGTCCGCGTTCTGGACCGCGTGCATCGGATCCGTATCGAATTCCAGCGTCGCGCCGGTCCCGGCGGCGATCTTCCGGCAGGTCTCGATCAGGGCCGCGTCCGGGAAATACGCCTGCGGCGCGCAGGCGACGAAGTGCATGCCCATCTTCGCGCAGCCGACCATGAGGGAGTTGCCCATGTTGTAGCGGGCGTCGCCCATGTAGACGAGCTTTTTGCCCTGGAGCGCGCCGAAGTGCTCCTGAATGGTCAGGAAGTCCGCGAGGATCTGCGTGGGATGGAATTCGTTCGTCAGGCCGTTCCAGACGGGCACGCCCGCGTATTTGGCCAGCTCCTCAACGATCGACTGGCCGTAGCCGCGGTACTCAATGCCGTCGTACATCCGGCCGAGGACGCGGGCGGTGTCATCGATCGACTCCTTTTTGCCGATCTGCGAGCCGGACGGGTCGAGATACGTGACCGTCATGCCCAGATCGTGCGCGGCGACCTCAAACGAGCAGCGCGTGCGCGTGCTGGTCTTTTCGAAAATGAGCGCGGCCTGCTTCCCTTCGCACAGGCGATGGGGGGATGCCGGCCTTTTTCTTTGCCTTGAGATCGGCGGCCAGCGTCAGAAAGGCCGCGATCTGCTCCGGAGTGAAATCAAGCAGCTTGAGAAAGCTCTGTCCTTTGATGTTCATGCGGTTCTCCTTTTTTTACTGATGCGCCGCGAGGAAGGCGGCGACGGAATCCGAAAGTTGGGCCTGCACCGACGCAGGGGCCGGTGCCGCCGGCGGAAATGCGGCGGGCGACGCAGGTCTTGAGCGAGATCTCGGTGTAAAATCGTCTTCGAAGACGTCCGAATACGTCTTGTAGGTTTCCAGCGGCAGCTTCTCAAGCACGGTATCATGCGCGATGCAGTACGCCACGAGCTGACCGGAAATTTTGTACGCGCTGCGGAACGGAACGCCCTTTTTCGTCAGATAATCGGCCAGATCCGTCGCGTTGATAAAGCCCTTCTGGGCGGCCAGCAGCATGTTTTCGGGTTTAGCCTTCATGGTCGCGAGCATCGGGGCCATGATCTGCAGGCAGAGCTTCGTCGTGTCGACGCAGTCGAACACGGCCTCCTTATCCTCCTGCATGTCCTTGTTGTTGTAGGCGAGGGGCAGGCCCTTGAGCGTCGTCAGAAGCGCGATCAGATCGCCGTAGACCCGCCCGGTCTTGCCGCGGCACAGCTCCGCCATGTCCGGGATTCTTCTTCTGCGGCATGATGGACGAGCCGGTGGTAAAAACCGCTGTCGAGCTCGATAAACTGGAATTCCCAGCTCGACCACAGGATCAGCTCCTCGGAAAGCCGCGACAGGTGCATGCATCATGACCAGCGCGCACGCGCTCATCAGCTCCACACAGAAGTCTCGGTCGGATACGCCGTCGAGGCTGTTTTCGCAGATGGCGGAGAAGCCGAGCTTCTGCGCCTCAAAGACGCGGTCGGTCGGGTACGTCGTCCCGGCCAGGGCACAGCAGCCGATGGGGGAGGCGTCCATGCGCCGGCCGGCGTCGGCAAGGCGGCCATAGTCGCGCTCCAGCATCATGGCGTAGGCCAGCAGCTGCTGGCCGAAGGTGATGGGCTGCGCGCGCTGCAGGTGGGTGTAGCCCGGCATGATGGTATCGCTTGTGGGCGCTCGCCTGCGCGTGCAGGGACGAGATGACGGCCAACACGAGCGACTGCAGCGCGTTGATCTCATCTTTTAAATACATCCGCCAGATCAAGTGCGACCTGATCGTTGCGCGAACGCGCCGTGTGGAGCTTTTTGCCCACATCGCCGATGCGCTTCGTAAGCTCCGCCTCGACAAACATATGAATGTCCTCAGCCTGCGGGTCGAGCTGCAGCGCCCCGGACTGCAGGGTCCGCGAGGATCCCGGCCAGACCCGCCAATGATCGGGTCGGCGTCCGCCTGCGTCAGGATGCCGCATTTGGCGAGCATGGCGGCGTGTGCCATGGAGCCGGTGATATCCTGCCTGTACATCCGTCCGTCGACGGCGATCGAAGAGTTGAATGCGTCAGCCAATGCCGAAGTCTCCGCCTCCGACCGGCCCGCCCAAAGCTTGTTCATAGTGTATCCCTTTCTGATGAAAGCCCAAAGGCTCCCCCTTCCAGGGGCTGTCAGCAAACTGACTGAAGGTTGTTGCAAATCTGCAACTTCCCTATGCCTCCGGCGGCCTATCTTTCCGTCTTGCCGGAAAAGATGGGGAGAAAGGGGCGATTTTACGATTGGGTGCATGCTGCGTTCGAATTTTGTGGGAACCAATGTTTCAGGCGTCGTTCCACTCGACCGATAGTCACTCTACGGTTTCTGCTGCGCCGCCTGTGATGGGGGGATCAGATTTGCAGCTAGTTGCTTTTAGAACGACTGCCATCAATAGAAGGTTCAGCCGAAATTGATAGGTGTTACCTTTTTCTTGGTGGGGGAGTATAACCTCCTGCCTCAGCCTGGCACCTCCCTTGACAAGGGAGGCTTATGGGGTGTATTCAAGCCCCCTTGTCATGGGAGCTGGCGCGGGAGCGCCTGAGGGGTTAGCCTGCCGCAGCGGGATTGGCTTCCCCATGGGGAAGCTGTCGCCGGAGGCGACTGATGAGGTGGACGGCGCGTAGAAGCAGTGCTCCCCCACTATCCGCTCCGCCTGCCACCTTCCCCTCATAGGGAAGGCAGGGGTTCGGGTGGCTGCTTACAGCTCCCTGTTCAAAAAATTTTGGACTTTGGTCGGCAGACCCCAGATGTTGATGAAGCCTTCGGCTTCGGCCTGGTTGAAATCGCTCTCGCCGAATGTGACGAGATTCTCAGAATACAGAGAATACGGCGAAACAATGCCTGCGTTGATGAGATTGCCCTTGTAAAGCTTGAGCTTGACCGTGCCGGTGCAGAACTCATTGGCCTTCTTTGCAAACGCCGTCAGCGCCTCCTGCAGCGGAGGTGTACCACTTACCGTTGTAGATGAGGTCGGCATAGTCAACGGCCAGCTTTTCCTTCATATGCAGCGTTTCCTTGTCGAGCGTGAGCATTTCAAGCTGCTCATGCGCGAAATAGAGAATCGTGCCGCCCGGCGTTTCATAAATGCCATGATCCTTCATGCCGATGAGCCGGTTTTCTACGATATCCAGAATACCGACGCCGTTCTCGCCGCCCAACTTGTTGAGCTTACGGATGATGTCGGAAACCTTCATCTTCTCGCCGTCAACGGCCACGGGGACACCCGCCTCAAAGCTGACGGAAACCGTTGTGGGCGTGTCGGGTGCCTGATAGGGGGATACGCCCATTTCAAGGAAGAGCGCCTTATCAAGATCCGGCTCGTGCGCGGGGTCTTCAAGGTCAAGCCCCTCATGGCTGAGATGCCACAGGTTCTTGTCCTTGGAGTAGTTCGTCTCACGGGAGATCTTTAGCGGCGCCTTATGCGCCTCGGCATAGTCGATCTCCTCGTCACGAGACTTGATTTCCCACTCTCTCCACGGCGCGATGATCGGCATATCGGGTGCAAAGCGTTTGATGGCCAGTTCAAACCGAACCTGATCGTTTCCCTTGCCGGTTGCGCCGTGTGCGATGGCGTCTGCTCCCTCAGCCAGTGCGATCTCAGCCAGCTTCTTGCCGATCACGGGCCGCGCGAACGCGGTGCCGAGCAGATATTTTTCATATTTTGCGTCCATCATGACGGACGGGACGATGATCTCATCACACATCGTCCGTGAGATCAGCGATAATCAGCTTTTGCTTTGCGCCGGTCTTGATGGCCTTTTCCTCCAGTCCGTCGAGTTCGTCGCCCTGACCGACATCAGCTGCGACGGCAATGATCTCAGGATCATTGTAATGCTCCTTCAGCCACGGGATGATAACCGAGGTATCAAGGCCGCCCGAATAGGCCAGAACGATTTTTTTGATCTTGCTCTTATCCATGTGAATACCCTCCATAAAGCTCCGTTGTGCGGTTGTTTTTCTTTATGCACACAATATACGCTTAATATGCAGAAAAGTCAAGCATAAAATTTATAAATATACATTTATGTGAAAAAATAATGTATAACCATCCGCGCACGGCTGCTGTTTTGTGCAGAATGAAAAAAACTTTACTTTTTCCGCCAAAGCGCGTAAAATCTGAGGTAACAGACGGGAACCGTTCCCGCTGTAGGGGCCGATGCCCACAGCGGCCCGGCAGGACAGAACGGGACCACAGAGGATTTAGGCGAATTCGCAGCTGCACAGCGGGCCGCTGTGGGCATCGGCACCTACAAGCATGCTGCATACAGGAATGAATATGCAAAACACCGCTGGTTTTTGGAACGCTTGACCCGCACCGGCGCGATCTCTGCGCCGCCGTACTGGCGCTCTGCGCACCGGACTTTGCGGAAAAACCCGCCTCTGCGCAGGAGTTTTTAGCCGCGCTCTATCAGAAGCTCTGCGCGCAGATGTTCCCGGACGGCCTGCCGGAGGTTCCCACTCTGACGGCGGATGAAATGGCATACCTGACTGCGCTGGAAGCGGCGCTGGCAAACAGGCGGGATGGCTTTGATCCCTACCTTGATCGCCTTCCGCTGCCGGAAGGCGCGCTTGCAGGCAGCCGCGTAGAGGCGCAGTATGCCCGCTTTGAACAAGCCGTGCGGGAAAGCCACCTCTTGGCCGTCATGCGGCTCGGCATGGAAGCAACGCCGTTTGATCCTGCGTCGCACACCATCGGTGTGCATAACATTGCACTGCATACGGCTATCCGCTTGCAAAAAAGGCCGGGTTCCCGGTCGACCTGCCGCTGGTCAGCGCGGCGGCGCTGGGACATGACATCGGAAAATTCGGCTGCCGGGGCGAGGATCTGAGCCGCATTGCCTATCTGCACTATTATTACACCTGGCAGTGGTTCAGCCGCCATGACATGGAGGAGATCGGCTATATCTCCGCAAACCACTCCACGTGGGACCTGGAATTTGAAAACCTGCCCATCGAGTCTCTGCTTCTCATCTACGCGGACTTCCGCGTCCGCGGCACGAGAGCGCCCGGCGAAAAGGAGCGTATGCGCATCTATTCGCTCAAGGACGCGTATGAGATGATCTTTTGCAAGCTGGCCGACATGACGCCGGAAAAGACGCTCCGCTACCAGAACGTCTATCACAAGCTGAGCGATTTTGAAAATCTGCTCCGAAGCCGCGGCGTCAGCCCGGAACTGACGGAACAGGAACTTCTTCCGCACGAGACGAAGGATCCCTCACTCATGAATGCGCAGCGAGGCGCTTCAGGCACTGCGTGATCTGACGCTGGACGGCTCCATCCGCCTCATGCACACGCTTTCGACTGACCAGACGCTCGAGCAGCTGCTCGAGCAGGCCAAGGGCGAAAAGAATCTCCAGCGTATCCGCATGTACCTGCGTCTGCTGGAGGAATACAGCACCCTATATGACGAGGGCCAACAAGCGGAAAACGCTTGTACTCTCCCTGTATGAACTTCTCATGCACCCGGACGGCGACGTGCGCCGCATCGCGGGCGCATCATGGGCAAAATTCCTTGCGAATGCCGGCCCGCGCTACCGCAAGGAGCGGCCGCTTTTCTGCGGGATGGGCCAGATGCCGCCCGCCGTGATGGCGCTTTTGTCTGAATCTGCCGAGCTTTGGACACATTATATCGGCCTCTGTCTGCACCCGGATTACCGCATTTCCAGCAAGCACGCGCTGCGCATCTCCAACTCTCTTAAGACCATCTGCCAGAGTCTGAAAGCCTGCTTCCTGCGAGAAAGGAGGCAGGGGCGCTTGTGCAGCCGCTTTCTGGATGCACTCGAGCAGGCGAGGGACGACAGATCGGTTCGTGCTGGTTGATGCGCTTTGTGCCATGTGCCGTGCCGGTATCTGCCGCGCCATATTGCCGGAACTGTCCGGCACGACTTGCTGCCATGCTTGGCACGGGAATCGAACTCGATATCATCGCGCTGCATATGCTCCTGCGGCTGACGCATGCAGAGCCTGGACTGCGGCAGATTGTCGTGCAGCAATATGAGCCTCACTGGGAAGACCATCTGGCCCACGATTGGCTTAAGTCGCAGGTGCTGGCGGAGCCGTTTGCAGCGCTGGACGCGCAAACCGTCTCACAGATTCACCTCAGCAATCTGAAAAACGCCGTCCACTGGACCGTTAAGCTGACGCAGATCAATATGCTGCGCGAATATGTCCAGGCGCATCCGGAGACGGCTTCCATACGGCTCTGCATTTTTTCCAATCTGCTTTGCGTCAGCGAGCATCTTCCCGTGCGTGAAGCGGCGGGCAACGCGCTGCTTTCCATCGCGCCCGGACTGCTCGTTGACCAGATCAACGAAATCGTCATCGACCTGACGCGCGAATTGGAATCCGGGCAGGAGCAGATCTCGCGCTTTATCCCGCCGTATTTGGGAAGACTTTTTTGTGCCTGTTGCCGGAAAAGGAACTGGGCGAGTCGGTCGAATCCATCGGACAGCTTTCCTGCGGCGCGTCTATCCGGCCCGCGCGCGTGGCGCTGTTCACGCTCGGCGAGGCGCTGAATGTGCTGCCGGAGCAGGAAACGCAGGACTGCCGACCACATTCTCGGCCTGATTCTTACTGGCATTGCCCATTACGATGAGACGATCCATCAGACGGCGCTGGCTGTTCTCTGCCGGGATATTTTCGGCCGAGATCAGCTTTCTCTTGCCAGAAACGATATTTTCGTCCGTTTGCACAAAAAACTCTGACACTTTTATCAGAACCGCGCACCGGTCAGCTGACATTCTTCAACTGCGCGGCCATGCTCAATCATCTCTACCGCTATACCGTCCGGCAGGAACTGCTGGAAGGCCCCTTCCGGTTCCCGGCGGAAAAGCCCGCTGCGTTTTTCCCCGGCACATTTGATCCGTTTTCCGTCGGTCATAAGCAGATCGTACAAGAAATCCGCGCGCGCGGCTTCGAGGTCTATCTGGCTGTCGATGAGTTTTCTTGGAGCAAGAAAACGCTTCCCAAGCTTCTACGCCGCCGCATCGTCTCGGTTTCGACTGCCGACCAGTGGGATACTTATCTGTTCCCTGACGGATCCCCGTCAATATTGCCATGCCGGAGGATCTTGCCCGCCTGCGGCAGCTGCTGCCGGGAAAGGACGTCTATCTTGTCGCGGGCAGCGATGTGATTGCAAATGCCTCAGCGTATAAACGCACGGGCCCGGCACTGCTGCGGGACTATAATCACATCATTTTCTGCCGCGACGGCAGCGCCGACCGACCGCTGCGCTGACTGCAATCATTCGGGGAAAGCTTTTTGCTTCTGTCCTTGCCTCCGTTTTATGAGACAGTCAGTTCCACGCGCATCCGCGCCTCGATTGACCAGAATCTCGATATCTCCATGCTTGTCGCGCCGGTCGTGCAGACGTATATCTATGAATGCGGCCTGTACGTCCGCTCTCCAAGGAAGGATGTGCTGCGGCGCGAAGCGCTCTTTTCCAAAATGTCACACAGGACGAAGACACGCTTCCGCAAAGCCGTACGGGACTGCATGCGCGGCAAAAAGCACCGCGCGGCGCTGCTGCTGGCGCGACCTGCGCGTCTGCTCGGCTGGGCGGCAGGGCATACGATTTTGCTGGATGATCTGTATGACGTACTCGGCTCTCTGGAGGCATGCAGCTATGTGCGCCACATGCTTCCGGGCAAATTCTGTTCATGGATGCGGCACAGGCGGAAGGAGGACGCGTTGCGCATGCTTCTCAATGAACTGCTTGCCAGAAGTCTTGAACAGGGACATACCTACGCACTCTGCCGCTGCACCAATCGCAGACGGCGCTGCAAAGCGCCCTGCGTCGCAACTTCACGCAGGCGCTAAGCGGCATCTATTATGTCGATATGATGCAACCCCCGTTGTTATGCTCCTGCAGGACGCCATGCTCTGCATCAAGCGCCGCACCGCGACGCGCCCGCCGTGCGCGAAAGCCGTTTTACGACCCGGCCGCCTGCGTATGGCGCTGAGTCCATGTTTCCGCAAGCAGAAACTTCTTTAGCGACGGAACTGCTCAATCAGGCTATCGCCCAGCGTATGAGCGTATGAACGGCGTCGCGAGGATGTGCCCGAAGGCGTCCGGCGCTGGGGCCATATATGGTGCGTGCCCTACGGAAAAATCTTCGCGGATGCCATCGTGCCCAATACGGTTACAAAGACGCTCCATGTAGAAAAATGCTACGCACCCGATGTGCGCAGTTTTAGATTGAGGAATATCCGGATTATTCTCCGCTGCCGGGCCAGGTCCGCACGCTCCGGTCGTTCCACAGGCCGATCATTCTGGTTGACGATCTGCTGCACAAGGTACCGCATTGAAAAGCTTGACCGTGTTTTCCGGCAGGAGCAGCTTGCTGTTGACCGTATCGTTGTTGCTGTCGCATGTCCGGCTATCATGGCGCGATCTGATGCGCGTACAAGGGACGCTGTGCGGAGTGCGTATTTTATTCCGAACCTCCATTACTGGGTCACGGAGAGCCTGCTCTATCCCTTCATCGGCGGAGACAGCGTTGCCGGCCGGAAGCAAAAAGAACGCATGCTCCCGTCCGTTAATATGATCCTGCCCTAAGTGTTTATCCCGGCTATTTCTTCGATGTAACAGAGCAAAGCATCCGTGGCCTTTCCAAAACAGCGCTGGAAAACGCCATGCAGATCCTCCGCGCGCTCGAACGTGAGCACCAGCGTGTATTTTCCGCCGCATTGACCATCCGCCGCCTCGGAGAAGCGCTCAGCGCAGCCCCGTCTGCCGGATAAGGGCGACTGCATGAACTTTGATTTTTCCTCCCGGCCTCCAGCTATCCTCGAAGAAGACCTCTCTCCGTCTCGCGCATCTGCCGCTGAGTGCCTGAGAGGCCGAGCAGCGAGACAGCCGCGAAAAGCGGAAAGCCCAATTGCGAATTCGTGACTGCATTCGCGTGAAGTGGATGACCTATCCGCCCGCGAATGGCAGTGCTTTCGTGAATTTGCGCGAATTCGCAACATTTAGGTAGGCATGAGTCGCGGCTACCGAACGCTTCCACAGAAAGCTGTGCCCCGGCTGCCGTCGGGCAGCTGCCATTATTGGTTCTGCTGCAGCCGGTGCAGCTGTGTCTTCGACGATGCACGGTTCGTTTTTCCGGGAAAAGAACGCGTCCATCGAAATCGATCTGGCTGAAGACCTCACAGGGCTTTCCGTGCTTGTGCCGCCCACCCGGCGGGCAGGTCTTCGACGGAACACAGTAATCGAACGTCGGAATGAGCAGCTGCGTATCGCGCTCGAGCCGGACGATGAGAGAACTGCCCGATGGTGACGAGCAGGCGGCGCTTGCACTCGCCGGTCAGAACCAGTGGCTCATCCGAAGCAGTCCAGCAACGTCTCTGGAATGGCAGGTGAGGATCGCTTCTGGCTTGCGGCAGCAGAGTTGCGGGCCTCCATCACCCGTGAGCCAAGGATGATCCGGATCAGGCAGTCCTCTGCAATCACGCGCGGCAGCGGGCGGCTGCAAGGCTTCTTGCAAAGAACGTCAAATCGTCACGGCTGGAGAAAATGCGTGCGCTCGTTTCGCCGAACAGAAACCAGCCAGTTTGAGAACACGGTGGCTACTTCGTGATGGTGGCCCGTGCGTCCGGTTGAGAGCGCTGCCGCGTCGGCAATGACGCGGTAATAGAACGTTACGTCGACCAAAATAGCCGGAGTGGAGTAGGAACCATTCCACCTGTACCTGAGTAAAAAGAGCAGCTCCATACCGCGCCTTTTGCGCTTGTTGCGAGTCGAGCGTCTGCTGGGGAGTCGACCGTTAAGTACGCGCAGATCCTCAATGCGGTCCTTGGCGAGACAGCTGTCTGTGATTTTCCCCTATGCACAAAACCGCTTCACGGATGCCGCGCGAATCACGGGTCTTGCCGTCTGTGCAGGTTCAGACATTCGGACGGACACTCCCATATATGATATCATGTAAGCGTCTCGCGTGGCCGAAACAGGGTCGTTCACGCTTCGCTTTCATAACAGTTTATGCAAAACCGCCCGTATGTGAAACATCCGTGCGGGGAAATTGAACCCGAAAATTGCGTGGACAAATGCGGAAATATGTGCTAAAGATGATAGATGAATTCTAAATGGTGAGGTATGCCTGCATGAAACTGGATATCATGGGGCTGCAATTTGATAATGTCACGATGGACGAGGCCTCTGCGCGCGCGGAACAGATCCTTGCGGGCAAAAAGACCTGCTATGCCGTGACCCCGAACCCGAGATCTGCCTATGAGGCGCTGTACGACGAAACGCTCCCGCGCGCTCATCAACGGCGCCGATCTCG
>VOFK01000586.1_pt1 | contig 32015 bp, 42 predicted proteins | sample 5384121 | NCBI WGS metagenome assembly VOFK01 (sample SAMN12384730, study PRJNA508395) | human gut metagenome | isolation source: healthy gut J | host: Homo sapiens | reverse complement strand
CTTGCCGCGCGATGCGCAGGATTACCGCCGCGGCGGCGAGCTGTTTGCCCAGTGGGCCTCCGAAGTTACGGCTATGGGCGGTGCCGTTTCTGCCGAGCACGGCGTTGGCAAGATCAAGGCGGGCTTTTTAGAGACGATGTACGGCTACGAGGCCATGGTCGAGTCGGCGCAGCTTAAACTCCAGCTCGATCCCGACGGGCAGCTGGGTCGCGGCAACCTGTTTTCGGAGAAGCTCTTGGATGAACTCGTCCAGAAAGGGGGCGCGTGAAGATGAGCGATTTCCATATGGTGGTGTGCGTCAAGGCGGTGCCGGGCAGCACCGAGGTCAAGATGGACCCCAAGACCAATACCATCGTGCGCGATGGCAAGCAGGCGGTCATTAATCCCTTTGATGCGAGCGCTTTGGAATGCGCGCTGGCGCTGAAGGACGACTTTATCGGCTTTGGCATGGATGCGCGCGTAACGGTGGTGTCGATGGGCATCCCCGCGACCGAATCGCTATTGCGCGACTGCATCGCCCGAGGCGCCGATGACGCACTGCTGCTAACCGATCGCGCCTTTGCAGGTGCCGATACCCTGGCAACCACCTATGCCCTCAAGTGCGGCATCGAGGCACTCGACGAGGACTTCGACCTGCTCATCTGCGGCAAGATGGCGGTGGACGGCGATACGGCCCAGATTGGTCCCGAGCTTGCCGGTGCCTTCGAGATTCCCTGCGTGACCGACGTGAGCTGCGTGCAGAGCGCGGGCTTTACGACCTGTGGTTCACTGGCGCTTGTTCACGGATGCGATGCCGGCGAGGAGACGGTCTATCTTGAGATGCCGTGCGCGATGACGACCGCCAAGGAGATTGGCCAACTGCGCATGCCGAGTATTGCCGGTGTTCGTGCGGCCGAGGAGGCGGACGTGCGCGTGGTCAACGCTGCCGACGTGAACGCCGACCCCTCGCGTTGTGGCCTTGCCGGCTCACCGACGCAGGTCGTGCGCTCGTTTGTGCCCGACCGTGACCAAACGTGCGAGGCCGTTGAGGGGACGGCGTCCGAGCAGGCGGTAGAACTTGCCAAGATTATCGAGGGGATGGCATAGATGAGCGGACTGATTATCGATAGCGAAGCCTGTATCGGCTGCGGTCGCTGCGTTCGCGCCTGTGCCTCGGGCGGCATCGTAGTGGAAGGCGAGCGGCCCAACCGTTGCGCCCGCGTAACCGACGGCTGCATCCTATGCGGTGGGTGCGTCGACGCCTGCCCCGTCAACGCTATCTCGATCGAGCGTGACGAGGCCGCTGGCGCGGTTGACCTCGATGCGTATCGAGACATTTGGGCATTCGTGCAGACCGACGAGCACGATACGGTGACTCCCGTTGCCTATGAGCTCATGGGCAAGGGCGCGAGCTTGCCGATGCTCGCGGCTGCCGTCTGGTGGCACTGATCGGCATGAGCCCCGAGGGCTCTCTCGGTGACCTGGAGCATCTGGTTTGTGCCGGTGCAGACGAGGTCCTGGTCTGTCGCGACGAGCGCCTGCGCCAGAACGATGCGGAGGTCTACGCCCGCTTGATCTGCGATTTGGTAGCCGAGCGTAAGCCCGAGGCCATCTATACGGCGCGACCGCCTTTTGGCCGCGAGCTGGCACCTGGCGTTGCCGTGCGCTTGCAGACGGGCCTCACGGCTGACTGCACCGTACTTTCGATGGATACGGAGACGGGGCCTGCTGCAGCAGACGCGCCCGGCGTTTGGCGGCAACCTGATGGCTACCATCGTTTGTCCCAACCACCGCCCTCAGATGGCGACGGTACGTCCCGGCATCTTTAAGGCGCCCGACTTTGACTACGACCGCCCTGGCACGATCACCCAGATAACGCTTGCGGATGATGCTAAGGCTCGTGTCGAGATTTCGATTCCCGCCGAGGAGTGGGGGCAGCAGGCCTCGATTGCCGATGCCGAGCGTTTGGTCGTGGTGGGCCGCGGCATTGGTTCCAAGAAAAACCTGCCGCTGATGCGAAGGCTCGCCGAGGCTCTGGGAGCCGAGCTTGGCTGCACGCGACCTGTCGTGGAGGCCGGCTGGTTGGAGTATCGCCATCAGATTGGCCAGACCGGCGTATCGGTTTCGCCCAAGCTTCTCGTGAGTATCGGTGTTTCGGGTGCCATCCAGCATCTTGCCGGCATCGGTGGGGCGGAGTGCATTATCGCCATCAATGAGGACCCGGATGCCCCCATCTTTGGTGCTGCCCAGTACAAGGTTGTCGGCGATGCCGTCGAGGTCGTCGAGGAGCTGCTGGCCCAGCTTGAGCGCTAGGCGTGCGCCAACCAGTCGCGCGTCTCGTCCTTTAGGCGCTCCCAGGTCGCTTGCGTGGCGGGATCGGTAAAGAGGCGCGCAATGCCAAAGGGTGCGTCGAGCAGGCGGTAGATATCGTCTTGTTCGCGCGCCAGCGCGCGACTTGCGGGATAGACAAGTTCAAACATAAAGCAGATGAGCCCCACCAGGTAGTCCGCGGGCTCGTTGCGCTCATCGCGTGCGACGCAGCGGTGTTCGTCAAAGGCAGCCAGCGTCGGTGCCGAGAAGTGGCTGGCGAGAAATGCGTCCTCATCTACCTTAAGGATGGTCTCGACGGTGCTGTCGGCGATGGTGCGCATAAGGTCGATCTTGTCACCATCGCGCACGATATCGCAGAAGCTGCGCGTGCACTCGTCGAGCTGCGCGGGTAGACGAAAGTCGCTGTGATAGGCAATGCTCGCTCGGATGAGCTCGTCTTCGTGCTCGTCGGTCTCGATAAAATCTCGGATGCTTGTTGTGGCAGGCGCGTCGTCGGGGGTTCTCGCCAAAGAGGACCTCGATGCCCAACGCTGCGTGGCTCATGCTCTCGGCGTCCTTAAAGGTGTCCCAGCGTCGCAGCTGCTCAAAGCGGCCCATATCGTGCAGCAGGCCGCAAAGCCAGGCCAGGTCAATATCTTCTGACGACCAGCCCTGCTCGCGCGCTACGGCATCGCATGCCTCGGCCACGTGGTACGTATGCTCGATTTTGAGCGCGATGCGTGGGTTTGGTGGCGTCGTAGGCGTCGGTGTAGCTTTTGAAGGCCGCGCGCGCCCGGCCCCGATCGATAGCTGTCATAATGACTTCCTAAAAAGCTGTGTCTTTCGATCCAGTGGCAATTGTAGGTGAACTCGGTTGCTACCGGACGATGATTCTGTCGCGTCGTTGAACGCGGCTCGGAAATCTTGTCGGGACGAGGAACGCTATGGTGCTCAAAATCGTTAAAACCGTTTGGCCGGTGATGCTTGCCTATGTTGCGATAGGCGCGCCGTGCGGAATGATTATGGCGCAGACGGGAATGGAGCCCTGGATGGTTTTTGCTCTGAGCAGCACATTCGTGACGGGCAGCGGCCAGTTTATGGTCTGCAATCTGTGGCTGGCAGGTGTGTCTGCGGCATCGATTGTGGCGAGCGTCGCCGCTATCTCCTCGCGTTTTGCGCTTTACTCGGCATCGATTGCGCCGCATCTGACGGGTGCCTCGAAGCGTCAGACGCTGGCCGTTGCCGCCGCGACGCTCACCGAAGAGGCATATGGCATCTCGCTTGCCAAGTTGGTTGAAGGGGAGGATTGGGGCCCGTGCGAGTCCTTTGTGCTTAACGCGATTCTCATCGCGACATGGGGCGTTTCGTGCACGACGGGCGCCATCGTCGGCGCCGTTGTCGATGTTCCCACCGCTATTGCGGGTTTTGTCTGCACCTCGCTCTTTATCTGCCTGCTCTTTTCGCAGCGGCTGTCGCGCGGCAACGTTGTCGCTGCGGTTTCGGGCGCGGTGTCTGTCGCCATATGCAAGTTCTTGGGGTGGACGAATATCGCCGTGCCGGCAAGCGTGCTCGTCGGTGTTGCCGCGGCGCTTGCGCGCGATACTCTCGCCGAAGGAAGGGGTGCTCGCGATGCCCGTTAATGAGTTTTTGGTCCTGTGGCTGTCGTCTTGGGCGGCCATCGCGTTTTTCCGCATTGCCCCGGCGTTTGCTTTGCGCGGGAGAACGCTGTCGCCCCGCGTTACCGAGGCCTTGGGTTATATTCCGCCCGCCGCCTTTGCGGCGCTGGTCGCTAACGATTTGATAAGCCCTGGCGCTTTCGATGCCGGCTTGTGGCAGGGCTTGATTCCCTGGATTGCGGCTGCCGGTGTCGTGGCGGTGGCAATCAAGACAAAGTCGATGTTGTGGTGCTGCGTCTCGGGCATCGTGTTCTATATCGTTTTTGAGCCTTGTATAAAAGCAAGGGGCGCGTTTAGCGTCCCGCCCCAACGAATCGAATTTCTCACCGAGCCGGTCTGCTTCTTCTGGTACCATGGTCAAACTTTACTGTAGCAAAGCGTGACGTGGGCTTTTGTTCTGCGTCAGCGGAAATGGGGGTTTCATGGCACAGGAAGCAACCGCCAACGAGCAAAAGAAATTCAAGGTACCGCGCATCCCGGGCGACATCATGATCTATCCCATGATCGTCGGCCTTTTGCTCAACACTTTCTGTCCGCAGGTCTTTGAGATCGGTGGCTTCTTTACGGCTGCCTGCCGCGGTGGCTCCAATACCATCGTCGCTGCGATCCTGCTCTTCGTGGGTGCCGGCATCAGCTTTAAGTCCACGCCGGGCGCTATCAAGACCGGCATCGTCGTACTGATCCCCAAGCTTGTTGTTGCGGCCGCCCTTGGCTTGGGGTGGCATATTTCTTTAACGACAACTTCCTGGGCCTGAGCTCGGTCTCAGTCATCGGCGGCATTACGTTTTGCAACATGGCGCTCTATACGGGCATCATGGGCGAGTTCGGCGATGAGTCCGAGCAGGGCGCTGTCGGTATCCTGTTCTTTACGGCCGGCCCCGCCGTCACGATGATCATCCTTGGTGTTTCGGGTCTCGCCAATATCCCACTGGGCACTATCGTCGGTTCTATCCTGCCGCTCGTTATCGGCATGGTCCTGGGCAACCTGTTCCCGTTCATCAAGAACCTGCTGGTCCCCGGCGCCAATCCCGCAATCGCCGTCATCGGTTTTCAGCTCGGTGCGTCCATGAGCCTGTCGAGCTTTATCACCGGCGGCATCTCGGGCATCCTGCTGGGCCTCATCACGCTCTTTATCGTCGGTCCTATCACCTTTGTCTTTGAGCGCCTGTGCGGCGGCAACGGCAAGGCGGCCGTTGCCTGCTCCACTATCGCCGGCACGGCCATGACCACGCCGGTCGCCCTCGCCGAGGTCGCACCGCGCTACGCCGAACTTGCGCCCACCGCGTACGCTCAGATCGCCACCGCCGTTATCATCACGGCGATCATGGCCCCGATTCTGACCGGCTGGGTCGATAAGAAGTTCTGCCACGGCAAAGAGGACCTGTCGGTCGAAGGCGTCGAGGCTATTGAGGAGGCCGTCGCGACCGACATCGACGGCGAGTAGCAATCGCTACCAATCAATGATGCCGGCGTGCAATTCGCGCCGTTTGAGCGCCCGAACGAAAGCTGTCTTGCAGTGACGTTCGGGCGCTCTGCTATTATTCCCCTTACCCCTGCGGAGTAGGGGTGTTTATTGTCCAGACACGAATCGGGCGATTCTGACCACTTGGATATTGAAGGGATGGCGTCTAGTGGTTAAGGCACTCAAGATTGAGATATTCCTGCTATGCATGATTGTTCTTATCGGGCTTGCCGCGCGAAGCCGTCGCTCCCTTGTTCTCGAGCACCCAGCAGCTTCTGTTTAGCATGCTGGGCTACACGTCTGCTGCCTACATTTTCTTCGATATGATCTGGACGCTCTCGGATGGCGTGAGCACTCCTGTAGGCATCACGGCCAACTGGATTTCCAACGCGGTCTCGTTTTCGCTGTTCGCCATCGCGTGCCTCATTTGGTTCTTCTATTCCGAGACAGTGCAGGGCTCTCTCGCCTTTTGACCGCGCGCTATAGGGTGGCGCTCGTGACGTTGCCAACCGTATTGGTGGTCGTGCTGGCATTTACCAGCTACTGGACGCACACTATGTTCTATATCGATGCGCGGGGCGTATATCGTCGCGGAGCGCTTTATATGATTCAGCCTATCGTTAGCTACTGCTACGTCATATATACGTCTTTGCATGCCTTTGTTCAGGCTCGAAAAGTCGAAAGTCTGCAAAAGAAGGCCATTTATCGCACCCTCGCCTTTTTTTGCGGTTCCCGCTCTGGTGGGCGGTACCTTCCGGTTTTGTTTTCGGTACCGGGCCTTTGCGTCGGTATAACGCTGAGCATCCTGCTGCTCTATATCGTCTACCAGGAGCAGCTGATCTCGACCGACCCGTTGACTGGCCTCAACAATCGCAACCGTTTTGAGACCTATATGCTGTCGCTGTTCTCGGGTGCTGGCCATACGGATGATGTGTATCTTCTGATGATGGACGCTGACGGCTTTAAGCAGATTAACGACCGGTATGGACATGTGGAGGGCGACCATGCTCTCCAGGTCATATCTGCTACGCTCAAAGAGGTCTGCTCGGCGTCTGGTGGCTTTATCGCACGTTATGGCGGCGATGAGTTCGTGGTGCTTCAAAAGGCGGCAGCGGAACAGGACGTCATAGACCTGTGTTCGGCGATTGACGACGAGCTCGCGCGCGCCGAGGTGCCGTATCTGTTGCGGATGTCCATCGGCTATACACGGGTCGGTGATGGTGTCGATACCTGGCAAGACTTACTTCGCGCTGCCGATGCGGAGCTCTACCGCGTCAAGGCCGAGAAAAAGAAAGCCGGCGTCCAGATACGCTAGAAAAAAGGGCGCACGACCGTTGCGATGGTCGTGCGCCCTTTTTGCGTTTGCGGGGGCCACCGGCCATAACGCCCAGGCGCGGTACGGCAAGACGAGCGTCTGCCGCCGCGGCTCGGTACGAAATCAACGAGAACCAGTGCACTCCATTAAGCTGAAGTGTGCGAACGCCCTCTCTAAAAAGGTGAGCTCGCTAGGCTTTTTTGGGTTTGTTGACGATGATGATGCCGCCGCAGACCAACAGCAGGGCAACGATGACGGTAACGGGGCTCGTGCCGGCACCCTCGCCGAGCAGCAGCGCGCTCAGCAGCACGCCAAAGACGGGGTTCATAAACCCAAAGACCGAGACGCGGCTGACGGGGTTGACGGCAAGCAGGCGCGACCACAGCGAGTAGGCGACCGCGGAGATAAGCGCCATGTAGATGATGAGCGCGATGGCGGGGGCAATCGCCGTGGGGGAGAGCGCGCCGCCCATCAAAAAGCCGATGGCGGTGAGGACCAGGCCGCCGACCAAGAACTGCCACCCGGCAAGCAAGACGCCGTCGTGCTCGCGCGAGAAGATCCCGATCAGGCAGGTCGATAGGGCGCCTGCAACAGTGGAAGCCAAGATAAAGCCCTCGCCGTCGAGCCTGAAGCCAAAGGTGCCGTCCGCGCCCGAAAGGTTGACGAGCGCGACGCCGGCAAAGCCCAGCGCACAGCCGAGCACCTTGGCCGCATTGAGCTTCTCGGTGCGAAACGCCAGGGCGGCAAAGAGGATGGCTAGGAAGTTGGCGCTGGCCTCGATGATGGAGCTCGACATGGCGCTGGCGCGTGAGAGGCCCAGATAGAAAAAGAAGTACTGGCCGATGGTCTGGAAGAGCGACAAGACAAAGATGGGCTTGATGTCGCGAGCCTGCGGAATGAGGGGACGGCGTTGGGCCGCGCTCATCCCAACGATAACCGGGCGCCGGCAAGCGTAAAGCGTAAACCTGCAAAGAGCAGCTGCGAGGCGCTATCGTGCGCTGGGATGCTAAAGAGTGCGTAGCCGATCTTGATGCAGGGAAAGGCCGATCCCCAGAGTGCACAGCAGACGAGGCAGCCCAGGATGAGTCCGGGCAGGGTGGCGAGATACGGCTTGCGGCTTTCCATGATGTCCTTCCTACATGCGCGAAGTAAAAAAGAACCCGCCACCGGATGTGTCGGTGGCGGGTGTTGTTACCCGAAGGGATTGTACCTGATGGGAAAGGTTTAAGCGAAGTAGGCCACGCCGCTCTCAAAGATCGGCATGAACTTATCGCCGGGGACATGCTCGGGCACGTTGCGGTACAGGTTGTCGCCGCGACGCTCGGCATGGCCCATCTTGCCCAGACGCGGCCGTCGGGGCTCGTGATGCCCTCGATGGCGAGTGCGGAGCCGTTGGGGTTGACGGAGAGATCCATGCTGGGCTTGCCGTCCTCGCCCACGTACTGCGTGGCGACCTGGCCGTTGGCGATGAGCTGGGCGAGCACCTCGTCATTGGCGACAAAGCGGCCCTCGCCGTGGCTGATGGCGACGGTGTAGGGGTCGTCCAGGCTGCACTGCGACAGCCACGGGGACAGGTTGGACGAGATGCGGGTGCGCACCAGACGGCTCTGGTGACGACCGATGGTGTTAAAGGTCAGCGTGGGCGCATCGGGCGTGGCGTCGACGATGTCGCCGTAGGGCACCAGGCCGAGCTTGATCAGCGCCTGGAAGCCGTTGCAGATGCCGAGCATCAGGCCATCGCGGGCCTTGAGCAGGTCGCGGACTGCCTCAGTGACCTCGGGAGCGCGGAAGAACGCCGTGATGAACTTGGCGGAGCCGTCGGGCTCGTCGCCGCCCGAGAAGCCGCCGGGGATCATGACAATCTGGCTCTGGCGAATACGGCGGGCGAGCTCGTGGGTGCTCTCGGCGACGGCCTCGGGCGTGAGGTTGTTGATCACGAAGGTGTCGGCCTCGGCACCGGCGGCACGGAAGGCGCGGGCGCTGTCGTACTCGCAGTTGTTACCGGGGAACACGGGGATGATCACGCGCGGGCGGGCGATCTTGGCGCCGCCGTACACGTGGATATCCTTGGCGTGGAAGTCGATGGTCTCGACCTCGGGGGTCTCGCCGGCGCTGCGGTAGGCGAAGACGCCCTCGATGCCGCTCTCCCAGGCCTCCTGGAGCTTGGCGAGCTCGATGACCTCGGAGCCGGTGTCGATGACATAGCCCTCGACGGTGGTACCCAGGGGCTCGACGACAACGCCGTCGGCGACCTCGGGCAGCTCGGCGTCCTCGGCGAGCTCGACGATAAAGCTGCCGTAGAGCGGGGTGAAGAGGCTCTCCACGTCCACGTCCTCGGCAAGCTCGATACCGATCTGGTTGCCGACGCACATCTTAAAGAGGCTCTCGGCGCCGCAGCCGTAGCCGGGCGTGGAGACGGCTAGGGCGTCACCGGTGGCGGTGAGCGCCTCGACGGCGTCAAACGCGGCGAGCAGCTGCTGGGCGTCGGGGCGGTAGTCCTCGCCATAGGTGGCGGGGGCGATGCGGACGACGCGGTGCGTCAGGCCCTTGAACTCGGGGGAGACGGCGCGGGCCGCCTTGCCTACGGAGACAGCGAAGCTGATCAGGGTCGGCGGAACGTTGAGCTCGCCGGCTTCGTCCTCAAACGAGCCGCTCATGGAATCCTTGCCGCCGATGGCGCCGGCACCCAGTCGACTGGGCCATGAGGGCGCCAGACGGACGGCTGCCGTGGGCTTGCCCCAGCGCTCGGCCTCGGTGCGCAGACGCTCGAAGTACTCCTGGAAGGAGAGATAGGCGCGCTTGTGCTCAAAGCCGGCAGCCACGAGCTTGGCGATGGACTCGACCACGGACAGGTAGGCGCCCGCAAACTGGTCGGCCTCCATCAGATGGGGGTTGAAGCCCCATGCCATGGCACTCGCCGTGGTGGTCTCGCCGCCCACGGGGAACTTGGCGACCATGGCCGAGCTGGGGGTGAGCTGCGTCTTGCCGCCAAAGGGCATGAGCACGGTCGCGGCGCCGATGGTGGAGTCGAAGCGCTCGGAAAGGCCCTTGTTGGAAGCGACGTTGAGGTCGGTGACGAGCGAGGTCATGCGCTCGGCGAGCGTGGTGCCGGCCCAGCTGGGCTGCCACACGCTACGGGCGCACACGTGGGCGACCTGGTGCTTGGGTGCGCCGTTGGAGTTGAGGAACTCGCGGGACAGGTCGACGATGGCGACGCCGTTCCAGGCCATGCGCATGCGCGGCTCGGCGGTAACCTCGGCGATAACGGTCGCCTCCAGGTTCTCCCCTCGGCGGCGTAGCCCATGAACTCCTCGACGTCACCGTCGGCGACGGCGCAGGCCATGCGCTCCTGGGACTCAGAGATAGCGAGCTCGGTGCCGTCCAGGCCGTCGTACTTCTTGGTCACGGTGTCCAGGTCGACATACAGGCCGTCGGCAAGCTCGCCCACGGCGACCGAGACGCCGCCGGCGCCAAAGTCGTTGCAGCGCTTGATCAGACGGCAGGCGTCGCCGCGGCGGAACAGACGCTGCAGCTTGCGCTCGACGGGGGCGTTGCCCTTCTGGACCTCGGCGCCCGAGGTCTCGATGGACTCGGTGTTCTGGGTCTTGGAGGAGCCGGTGGCGCCACCGATGCCATCGCGGCCGGTGCGGCCGCCCAGCAGGATGATCTTGTCGGTGGGGGCAGGGCACTCGCGACGAACGTGGTTTGCCGGGGTAGCGCCCACGACGGCGCCAACCTCCATGCGCTTGGCCACGTAACCGGGGTGATAGAGTTCGTTGACCTGACCGGTGGCAAGGCCGATCTGGTTGCCGTAGCTGGAGTAGCCGGCGGCGGCAGTGGTCACGAGCTTGCGCTGCGGCAGCTTGCCCTCGAGCGTCTCGGACACCGGGACGGTGGGGTCACCGGCGCCGGTGACGCGCATGGCCTGGTACACATAGCTGCGGCCCGAGAGCGGGTCGCGGATGGCGCCGCCCACGCAGGTGGCGGCACCGCCGAAGGGCTCGATCTCGGTCGGGTGGTTGTGGGTCTCGTTCTTAAAGAGGAACAGCCAGTCCTGGTCCTCGCCATCGACATCGACCTTCACCTTGACGGTGCAGGCGTTGATCTCCTCGGACTCGTCGACATCGGTCATGACGCCGGTCTTCTTAAGGTACTTGGCGCCGATGGTGCCCATGTCCATGAGGCAGACGGGCTTGGCGTCGCGGCCGAGTTCGTGGCGCATCTCCATGTAGCGGTCGAAGGCTTGCTGCACCACGGCGTCGTCGATCGTCACGTCGTCCAGGACGGTGCCGAAGGTGGTGTGGCGGCAGTGGTCGGACCAGTAGGTGTCGATCACGCGGATCTCGGTGATGGTGGGGTCGCGGTCCTCATCGCGGAAGTACTGCTGGCAGAAGGCGATGTCTGCCTCGTCCATGGCAAGGCCGCGCTCGGAAATAAAGGCGGCAAGGCCGGCTTCGTCGAGCTCGCGGAAGCCGTCGAGCACCTCGACGGGCTGGGGCTCGGGGGTCTCCATGTACAGCGTCTCGGGCAGGTCGAGCGAGGCGATGCGCGCCTCGACGGGGTTCACCACGTAGTGCTTGATGGCATCGATGGCGGCCTCGTCCAGAGCGCCCGAGATCATATAGACCTTGGCGGAGCGCACGGCGGGGCGCTCACCCTGGCTGATGAGCTGCACGCACTCGCTGGCGGAGTCGGCGCGCTGGTCAAACTGGCCAGGCAGGAACTCGACGGCAAAGACGGCGCCATCGCTTGCGGGGAGTTCGTCGTAGGTCACATCGACCTGGGGCTCGCTAAAGACGGTCGGCACGCAGGAGCGGAAAAGCTCCTCGTCGATGCCCTCGACGTCGTAGCGGTTGATGATCCTCAGGGCCTCGATGCCCTTGATGCCGAGAATTTCGGTCAGCTCGCCCTTGAGCTGCTGAGCCTCGACGTCGAACCCGGGTTTCTTCTCCACGTAGATACGAGAGACCATTGGTTCCTGCCTTCCTGATCGGTTGGGCGTACGGTACGGTATGCGGCAGCGGTCGGTTTGCGGGGTCTGCCCTGCGGTCGCCTTGAGCCACATGTTTGTAAACCTCACTATGATACGACAGCTCGCGGCGCGTTGAGGACGGCGAGGGTGCTACAGTGATGCGCAATCAAGAGAAAGGCATCACATGGCATTCGTTTCGCTCGCCATCATCGCACTCGTGGCCTTTGCGAGTCCTTTTATCGCCTCGGCGATTCCCGGAAAACCCGTTCCCGAGACGGTCTTTTTGCTCGTGCTCGGCGCGGTGCTGGGACCCCATATGCTCGGCGTCATCCATGTAGATGCCGAGGTCTCGCTTGTGTCCGAGCTGGGCCTGGCCTTTTTGTTCCTGCTTGCCGGCTTTGAGATCGACCCCAAGAGCATCACGGGCGTCGAGGGGCGCTACGGCTTGGCGACGTGGGTCGTCACGTTTGGTATCGCCTGGCTTGCCGTGCGCTTTACCCCGTGGTTCTCGGTCAGTCATTTCGACGGTATCGCCGTGACGCTTGCCCTCACTTCGACGGCGCTCGGTACGCTCGTGCCCATTATGCGTGAGCGCTCGCTCACCGGCACGCGCGTGGGCGACTCGATTCTCGCGTATGGCACTTGGGGCGAGCTCGGTCCCGTGCTCGCCATGTCGGTGCTGTTGTCTGCCCGCACTGGCATCCAAACGCTCGTTATCCTTGGCTTGTTTGCGGTGGTTTGCGTGTTGCTGGCCGTGGTCCCGAGCCGCTCCAAGCGCGTCGGCAGCCGCTTCTTTGCGTTTGTTGGCGAGGAGCGCGCCGATACCACGTCGCAGACCTTCGTGCGCTTGACGGTGCTCATCCTAGTCACACTCGTGGCGTTCTCGGCTGTCTTTGATCTCGACATCGTGTTGGGTTCTTTTGCCGCCGGCTTTGTCCTGCGCTATATCATCCCCGAGGGCAACCATACGCTCGAGACCAAGCTCGATGGCCTGGCCTACGGCTTTTTGATTCCGGTGTTCTTTACCGTATCGGGCGCAAAGATCGACCTGACGGCCGTGGCGTCGCGCCCGGGCCTGCTCGTGGGCTTTATCGTGGCGTTGCTGATTATTCGTGCCGTGCCCATTCTTATTTCTATGAGCATTTGTCCTGCGACGCGCGATGTGTCGGCGTATGGTCGCATTACCGTGGCCCTGTACTGCACCACGGCGCTGCCGATCATCGTTGCCGTGACGAGCGTTGCCGTCAACGCGGGCGCGCTGTCGCAAGACGTCGCATCGGTTATGGTCGCTGCCGGCGCCATCACGGTGTTCTTGATGCCGCTGCTCGCGCAGCTCTTCTACCGCGTGGTCGATGCAGCGCCGGTCACCGCCGTGGCAGAGGTTGCCGAGCATCCATCCGATGCGCTCGACATCCTGCGCGCCCACCACGACTTAGCGAGCTTGCTCGCGCGCGAGCATGAGCTGCTGACTTCGCATGGCCATGGTCGCGTATTCGAGGGCCTGCCTACGCTCGATGCGATTGCCGAGCGTCTTTCCGCCGAGGCGGCGAGCGGCCACATCGATGCCCGCATCGTGGACGCGGCGCACCTACTTGCCGATAAGACCTATGGAGACGAGGTCGACCCGTCCGAGCTGACTCCGCGTGAGCGCCGCCGCCTGGAGCGCGCCAAGCTCGCCGTGCGCGAATACCGCCGCCGCATGCTGGAGCTCTACGCGCGCGATGAAGCCCAGGACGACGACGGTAAATAACGAGATGCTTCCCTAGGGGAAGGCGCGTCCCACTTTAAAGACCCGAAACGGGGTGCAGTTTCCGCATCGGCCCCCATCGGGAAGCCACATCCCAGAATGGACACTCAGAGTGGGATGCAGTTTCCGCTTTGGACCCCTGCCGGAAAGCACGTCCCAGTCTGAAGGTTCAAAATGGGATGTGGTTTCCGAAACAGGGGCCGTTGGGAAGCTGTGTCCCGGAATGGGCGCCCGGAGTGGGATACCGTTTCCGCAGGAGGCCCATTGCGGAAACGGTATCCCAGAATCGACGTTCAAAACGGGGTACAGTTTCCGCAAGGAGGTCCTGGGGAAACCGTGCCCCGTTCTGAGCTGAAATACCGGGACGCAGCTTCCCCTGCAAACAGAACAAGGCGCGCTGTCTGCGGTTGATGCATGCAGCGCGCCTTTTGCGTTGGGCCTCGTTGAGGTTCGAAGTCGTGGCTTGTGGCCCCTTAGGAGCGGGCGGCTCCGTCGACGGGGAGCACGGCGCCCGTGACATAGGAGGACATGTCGCTCGCTAGGAAAACGAAGGCGTTGGCGACATCCTCAGGCTCGCCCATGCGACCCAGCGGAATGGTGGCGATGATGGGCTTGATGACCTCTTCGGGCAGGTTGGCGACCATATCGGTCTTAGTCACGCCAGGGGCAACGGCGTTGACGCGGATGCCCATGGGGGCGAGCTCGCGCGAGAGCGACTGGACCATGCCGTTGACGGCAAACTTGGACGTGGGGTAACCGACGCCGGAGGGCTGGCCGTACTTGGCGACCATCGAGCTCGTGGTAGTGATGGTGCCGCCGTGGCCGGCCTCGGTCATGATCTTGGCGGCAGCCTGGTGACCATTAAAGACGGCGACGACATTGAGATCCATGACCTTTGCAAACTCCTCGGCCGTGTAATCCAAAAGGGGCGAGCGCTGGGAGATGCCGGCATTGTTGACGACCGTGTCCAGGCCGCCCATGTCGGTTGCGGCCTGGGTAAAGGCCTCGGTCACGGCCTCGAGTGAGGTGAGGTCGCAGGAACGGCCCCAGACCTTTGGCGTCGGGATAGGCGGCTGTCAGCTTCTCAACGGCCGCGTCGGCAGTCTCGGCGCGAGCCAAAGACGGTGACGGCAGCGCCTTCCTCGATAAAACGGCAGGCGATCGCATAGCCGATACCGCGCGTGCCTCCGGTGATGATTGCTTTCTTGCCCTCGAGCAACATGGTGCTTCCTCTCATCGCGGGCTGACATACACGGCACAGCATAGCGGCGGCAAAATACAGCTGCCGTCGCATATCGGCAAACGGTATCCACGGTTGTTGACGAACGGTCAAGTTGTTCAAACGTTAGTCGACCAGTTCGCTCAAAGGATGTAACAAAAAGGAGCTCCCATCCAATCGGACGGGAGCCCCTCATGCGTTATTTGATTTGCCGAGAATCGGGCTAGTTGGCCATGACACCTTCGGTCCAAGCCTCAACGTCCTCGATGCGTAGGACGTTGGCGACCTCGGCCACGCAGTCGACGCTGGCAAGCTCCGCGGCGGCAGCCTGGACGTCCTTCTCGAGCGCGCGGTGCGTCAGGAAGATGACCGAGCAGGTATCGCTGACGCCGACTTGCCGTCCTCGACCTGTTGATGAGCGAAATCGAGATGTTGTGCTTGGCAAAGATGTTGACCGTCTCGGACAGGGCGCCCACGCGGTCGGCGACCTTCAGGCGCACATAGTACTTGGTCTGGAGCTCGTCCATGGGCTTAAAGGCGAGGTTGTGGCCATAGGGTTCAATCTCGGGCAGCGGAGCCACGCCGCGGCTGATCTGCTCGGAGAGCGACAGGATGTCGCCCACGACGGCGCTCGCGGTGGGGAAGGAGCCTGCGCCGGCACCGTAGAACATGGTCTCGCCCACGGCGTCACCCACCACGTAGACGGCGTTCATGGCGCCGTTGACCTTGGCGAGCATGTGGTCGGCGGGGATCAGCGTGGGGTGCACGCGGACGTCGACGCCGGCGTCGGTGTTGCGGGCGATGCCCAGCAGCTTGATGGTGTAGCCGAGCTCGCGGGCCTGGGCAATGTCTTCGGCGCCGATGGTACGGATACCCTGCTGGTAGACATCGTCGGTGGTCACGCGGGTGCCAAAGCCGATGGAAGCGAGGATTGCCGTCTTGCTGGCGGCGTCGAAGCCGTCGACGTCGGCGGACGGGTCGGCCTCGGCATAGCCCTTAGCCTGTGCGTCGGCGAGCACGTCAGCGTAATCGGCGCCCTCGGCGTCCATGCGCGACAGGATATAGTTGGTGGTGCCGTTGAGAATGCCGGCGATGGTCAGGATCTTGTTGCCCACCAGGTCGTGCTCGAGCGTGCTCACGATGGGGATGCCGCCGCCGCAGCTGGCCTCGCACTTAATCTGCACGCCGCATGCGCGCGCCTTCTCGGCGAGCGTCTCGACATGACGGCCCAGCAGGGCCTTGTTGGCAGAGACGACGTGCTTGCCGTTCTCGAAGGCGGTGGTAAAGATCTCGGTTGCGGGATGCTCGCCGCCGATCAGCTCGACGACGATGTCGACGGCGGGGTCGGTGACGACATCGTGCCAGTCGCTCGTAAAGGCCTCGCGCTCAATACCGGCTGCCTCGGCCTGCTCCCAGGCAAGCGCGCGCAGGCGCGGGTCAGCTTAAGGTCGATGCCGTAGGCTGCCAGGTACTCATCGTGGTGGCTCTTGATCAGACGGGCCACGCCGCCGCCGACGGTTCCCAGACCGATCAGACCGACGTTCACGGTGCGCAGGGGTTCGCTCATAGATAGCTCCTTCGTGCATCTTATGGATGGATTAACCGCTTAAAGGTTGAGTGCATTCTAGCGTGAACCGAGGGCGCGTGCTCGCTAGGCAACAGGAGTCGCACAAAACGGCACCCCCGAAACGCTGCGGAAACATTGGAAACATGCTCGCTACAAACGAACTTCCGCAACAAACTGTCAACGTTTGGGCCATAAGGTTTGCCCTGTACCGCAAGACGGCCGCACCGCGGCCAGCGAAAAAGGGGGACACCATGTTTAGCATCAACAACGTACTTAACCGCAGGAGTTTCCTTGTCGGAGCCACGCTTATTTTTGCCCCGATCTATTACACCCCAGCGTCCGTTTTGCTCAAGAACGCCAAGGACATGAGCTACGACATGACACTAATGGGTGTCGACGGCATGGACAGCCTATGTGATCCAGGACGGCAAGTACATCGCCGCCTAAGTGCGCATAAAGCGCGACCGGTGAGGCTGTTTTATTTAAGGCAGGTATGCTTGTAACAGAACGGAAACATTACTTTTACATAATAAAGTGGCATTACTGCATAAAGTAATAGAAATACGCAGAATTATGGATAAATGGACAAATCCAAAGAAAAGTTGAAATAATCGCCACTTTCCTTAACTAAAGCGTCTAGTATTTTGCGAACGCCGAACACGGCGAAGGATGGCCTGTCGGGTAACCGAAACCCGACGAGATTTGAGAGGAGAGCCGCATGTCGAGCCTCACCGGTAAGTCATTGAACCCTGTTATGAATCGCAGGAGCGTTATCGCGAGCGCAGCAGGTCTGGGGGCGATGTCCATTCTAGCTGGTTGCTCCTCCAACGGCGGCGACAGCGGTTCCGCTTCAAGCGACGCTTCGTTTAAGATCGGTACCATCGGCCCGCTGACCGGCGCCAACGCGTCCTACGGCAAGTCCGTTACCCAGGGTGTCGAGCTTGGCTGCAAGGATTTCTCGACCAAGGAGCTGCCGCTTGCCAGCAAGGCCGAGGATGACCAGGCCGATGGCGAGAAGGCCGTCAACGCCTTCAACACCCTGCTCGACTGGGGCATGCAGGCCCTCGTCGGCCCGACCACCACGGGTGCGTCGGTTGCCGTTGCCGCCGAGTGCGGTAACGACCCCAAGACGTTCATGATCACCCCGTCCGCGTCCTCCGAGGACGTCACCGACGGCAAGGATTGCGTCTTCCAGGTTTGCTTCACCGACCCCAACCAGGGTGTCAACGCTGCCAAGTTCCTGGCGCAGAAGTATGCGGACGAGAAGTTCGTGCTGTTCTATAACTCCGGCGACGCCTATTCTTCGGGCATCGCAGATTCCTTTAAAGCCCGGCCGCTGAGTCCAAGCTCGAGATTGTTGACGAGGAGACCTTTAAGGACGACTCCTCCACGAGCTTTACCAACCAGCTCACCAAGGCCAAGGAGGCCGGCGCCACCATGATCTTTGCGCCGATCTACTACACGCCGGCGTCCGTCCTGCTCAAGAACGCCAAGGACATGGGCTACGACGTCAAGATGATGGGCTGCGACGGCATGGACGGCATCCTGGGCGTTGAGGGCTTCGATACCTCTCTGCTGAGGGTCTGCTGCTCATGACCCCGTTCTCCGCCGACGACGAGAAGAACGCCGACTTCGTTAACGCTTACAAGGATAAGTACGGCGATACCCCCCGACCAGTTTGCCGCCGACGCCTACGACGGCGTGCACGCGGTGGCCGAGGCCGTCAAGGAGGCCGGTCTTGGGGTCGACGCCGACCCGACCGAGGTTGCCGAGAAGCTTCCCGAGGCTATGCGCAACATTACCGTTGACGGTCTGACTGGCAAGCTCTCCTGGAACGACAAGGGCCAGGTCCAGAAGGAGCCGACGGCGTACGTCATTACCGACGGCAGGTACGTACAGGCCTAATTGGCCGCCTTACATAGAGCGGTTTTTGATCCCAAGCAGGGGAGGTTTTGGCCTTCCCTGCTTGCTTGGTATCTAGGGACGATGTAACGTCCCTGTTTCATACATTAACTGGAAACCTATTCGAAAGGGGGATGTGGAACATGACGGTCTTTATCCAATACCTGGTCAACGGCCTGTCCATGGGCAGCGTCTACGCCATCATCGCGTTGGGCTACACCATGGTCTACGGTATCGCCAAGATGCTCAACTTCGCTCACGGCGATGTCATCATGGTCGGTGCCTATGTCTCGTTCTGTGCCACGTCGTATCTCGGCCTCCCGGGCTGGGCATCTGTAATTCTCTCTTGTGTGGTCTGTACCGTTCTCGGTGTTCTTATTGAGGGCCTGGCCTACAAGCCGCTGCGCCAGCCAAGCAGGCCCGCTGGCCGTTCTGATCACGGCCATCGGCGTGTCTTACTTCCTGCAGAACGCCGCGCAGCTTCTGTGGGGCGCCACGCCCAAGAACTTCACTTCGCTCGTCACCTTCCGGTGCCGGAGTTCTTGGCCAAGTTCAACGTAAGCGCCGTCTCGCTCGTCACCATCGTCGCCTGCTTGGTTATCATGGCCGGCCTGATGTTCTTTACAGGTAAGACCAAGATGGGCAAGAGCCATGCGCGCCGTGTCCGAGGACAAGGCCGCCGCTCAGCTCATGGGCATCAACGTCAACCGCACTATCTCGATGACGTTCGCCATCGGCTCCGCCCTTGCCGCCATCGCCGGCGTGCTCCTGTGCTCCTACTCGCCGGTCCTGCAGCCCACCACGGGCGCCATGCCTGGCATCAAGGCCTTCGATGCCGCTGTTTTCGGCGGCATCGGCTCCATCCCCGGTGCCTTTGTCGGTGGCATTCTCATCGGCATCATCGAGGCGATGGCGCAGGCCTACATTTCCACGAGCCTTGCCAACTCCATCGTCTTTGGTGTTTTGATCATCGTCCTGCTCGTCAAGCCTGCCGGCCTCTTGGGCAAGTACGTCCCCGAGAAGGTGTAGGTGAGCGTTATGAAGTTTCTTAAAGACAAGCAGACGCGTCACGACTTTGTTACGTACGCCATGTGCGTTGTGGCGTTCGCCATCGTGTTCTTTATGCAGTCTAACCACATGATCCCGCGCATGATCGCCGGTCAGCTGGTTCCCATCACGGCCTATATCGTCATGGCCATCTCCCTTAACCTCGTCGTCGGCATCGCGGGCGACTTGTCGCTGGGCCACGCGGGCTTTATGAGCGTCGGTGCCTACACGGGCATCGTCACCGCGGTCGCCCTTGAGAGCGCCGTTCCGTCCGATCCGGTGCGCCTTATCATCAGCGTCGTGGTCGGCGCTATCGCCGCTGCCATCTTGGGCTTCTTGATCGGTATCCCGGTCCTGCGCCTGAGCGGCGACTATCTGGCCATCGTGACCTTGGCTTTTGGCGAGATCATCAAAGAGATCGTCACCTGCCTCATTGTGGGCGTCGACTCCCCGCGGCCTGCACGTGATCTTTAACATCACGGGCAACTCTACGATTAACGACCTGCACCTGCTCGAGGACGGCACCGCCATCATCAAGGGCGCGCAGGGCGCATCGGGCGTGTCGACCTATTCGACCTTCCTTGCCGGCGCAATCCTGGTTATGGTCGCGCTCGTGATTGTGCTCAACCTGGTTCGCAGCCGTACCGGTCGTGCCATTATTGCCGTGCGCGACAACAAGATCGCTGCCGAGTCTGTGGGCATCTCCGTCACCCATTACCGCATGATCGCCTTCGTGGTTTCCGCTGCCCTCGCCGGTGCTGCCGGAGCCCTGTTCGGCGGTAACTTCTCGCAGCTTTCCGCCACTAAGTTTGACTCTCAACACGTCGATCCTCATCCTGGTGTTCGTGGTCCTGGGCGGTCTGGGCAATATGCGCGGCTCTGTCATCGCGGCGGCGTTGCTCACGGTGCTCCCCGAGCTGCTCCGTCAGTTCTCAGACTACCGCATGCTCATCTACGCTATCGTGCTGATCTGGTCATGATCTTTACCAACAACCCGCAGCTCAAGGCTTTCTTCGGTCGCATCAAGGACCGCTTTGCTTCCAAGAAGGAGGTGGCAGCCGATGCCCAGTAAGTTTGAGTTCAACAAGGGGCAAGATGGTCCCGTATCCTTCTGGCGCCATCGTTCCCGACCGCGACCTGGGCCAGCGCCCGGCACTCGAGTGCATTCACCGGGCATTGAGTTCGGTGGCCTTAAGGCAGTCGATGACTTTAGCCTGACTATCGGCAAGACCGAGATCGCCGGTCTCATCGGCCCCAACGGTGCCGGCAAGACCACGGTCTTCAACCTGCTCACCAAGGTGTACCAGCCTACGCACGCGGCACCATCCTGCTCGATGGTGAGGACACTTCGGGCAAGTCGGTCTACCAGGTCAACCGCATGGGTATTGCCCGTACGTTCCAGAACATCCGCCTGTTCAATACCATGACGGTGGAGGACAACGTTAAGGTCGGCCTGCACAATCAGGAGCGCTACTCCGGTTTTGAGGGCGTGCTGCGCCTGCCGACGTATTGGAAGCACGAGAAGGCCGCCCACGAGCGCGCCATGGAGCTACTGTCCATTTTTGACATGGAGCACCTGGCAAACGAGCAGGCCGGATCGCTGCCTTACGGCGCTCAGCGTCGTCTGGAAATCGTCCGCGCGCTTGCCACCAACCCCAAGCTGCTGCTGCTCGACGAGCCTGCCGCCGGCATGAACCCGTCCGAGACCGCAGAGCTCATGGCGAACATCGTCAAGATTCGCGACACCTTCGGCATCGCCATCATGCTTATCGAGCATGATATGTCGCTCGTTATGAACATCTGCGAGGGCATCTGCGTGCTTAACTTTGGTAAGGTCATCGCCAAGGGTACGGCAGAGGAAATCCAGAACAACGACGCCGTTATCGAGGCGTATCTGGGTAAGCAGGATAAGGGGGAGAACTAAATGGCAGAGCCGATGCTTTCCGTCTACAACATCAACGTCTGGTACGGCGCTATCCACGCCATCAAGGACATCTCCTTTAACGTTAACGAGGGCGAGATCGTGGCCTTGATTGGTGCCAACGGTGCCGGCAAGTCCACAACGCTCAAGACCGTCTCGGGCCTGCTGCGCTCCAAGACCGGCTCTATCAAGTTTATGGGCGAGGACATTACCCATACGCCCGCCGACAAGCTGGTGGGCAAGGGCCTGGCTCAGGTCCCCGAGGGTCGTCGTGCCTTTTTGCAGATGACGGTCGAGGAGAACTTGGAGATGGGCGCCTATACGCAGCCCAAGTCCACGGTGGCTCCGGGCCTGGAGCGCGTCTACGAGCAGTTCCCGCGCCTAAAGGAACGTCGTCGCCAGGTCGCCGGCACCCTTTCAGGTCGGCGAGCAGCAGATGCTCGTTATGGGGCGCGCCCTTATGAGTAACCCCAAACTGCTTATGCTCGACGAACCTTCCATGGGTCTGGCACCGATTCTGATCGAACAGATCTTCCAGATTGTCGAGGACTTGCACAAGGCCGGTACCACGGTGCTTCTGGTTGAGCAAAACGCGCAGATGGCGCTTTCCATCGCCACACGCGGTTACGTGCTCGAGACCGGCAAGATCACCATGACCGGTACCGGCCAAGAGCTCCTGCATGACGACAACGTCCGCAAAGCCTACCTCGGAGGCTAACCCACCTAACAAAAGGGCGCGCTGACTATCTCAGTCAGCGCCCCTTTTTGGTGAAATAGGGATGCTGAATACGGGCCTCCAGAGGCCAAAAGAGTCCCTATTTCACCGCAACTTCATGGGGATGTGTGACAATGCCCGTCGGAAAACATCTGCTGTCTTTGGGGGTCTATCTATGCTGTACGAGTTTTGTGCCGAGAACTTTGAGCGGGTGCCGGCGGCTATCGATGCCGGTGCAAGGCGTATCGAGCTGTGCGACAACCTTGCCGTTGGCGGCACCACGCCTTCGGCCGGCGTTATCAGCGCTACGACCAACTATGCCCACGAGCACGATGCACGGGTGATGTGCATGATTCGCCCGCGTGGCGGCGACTTTCACTACAACCAGGACGAGTTGCGTATGATGGAGATGGACCTGGGCCTTGCCGTGAGCGCCGGCGTTGACGGCTTGGTCTTTGGCTGCTGCAAGCCCTGCGCTGGCGGATGGGCACTCGACGAGCTTACGCTTGGCGCGCCCTCGTGATGGCTGCGGGCTGCGCGACCGAGGAATGTAAGCGTGAGCCCATCGACATCACCTTCCACATGGCATTTGACCAGCTCGCCCCCGAGGCTCAGCTCGACGCGATTGACATACTCGCCGACTGCGGCATCACACGCATCCTGACGCATGGTGGCGCTGCCCGGTACGCCAATCGAGGACAATTTCGAAAACTTGGCCCGCTTGATCGAGTATGCGGGCGACCGTTTTGACCATCGCTTCCCGGCGGCGGCATTTCCACGGCCAACCGCGATACCGTGGCGGCGGCGCTAGGCGTCTCCGAGCTCCATGGCACCAGGATCGTGCCGCTGGAGGTATAACCCGTGGCGCTGGTATTTGACGTTCAGCAGGCGAGCGGCAAGCCCGACGACAACCGCCGCCCCGGCACCGCGTGCCCCTTTTGCGATACCGAGGAACTCGCCAATATCATCCGGCGCGACGGTGACTGCATCTGGCTCCGGAGAAGAAGTTTAAGACCTTGCGGGCCACTCGCCAGACCGTATTGATCGAGGTCGGCCAATCGACGACGCCGACTGGTGACCTATGAGCCGGACGAACTCCATCATGTGATGCGGTTTGCTCTGGATTGCTGGCAGCGGATGATTGACTCCCGACAGTATCGCAGCGTTCTCATGTACAAGAACAAGGTCCGCTCTCGGGCGGTAGTCTCGTTCATCCGCACATGCAGATTGGTGGTGGGTTTGGAGCAGGAAAACGGTTATGCTTCGCTGGCTTCCGCCAATTTCGAAGGCATCAATGTCTGGCAGCAGGGATCTCGGCCAACATCTCCAGCCGAACCACGCTCCTTTAGGGGTTCTTTGAGATCAACATTTCAACCCGCAAATCGCTGCCAGCGATGACACGGAGAACCAGGCGAGGCGGATCTCTTCGGGGCGGTCGGACCATTTGCCCAAGGACGCTGCCACGTTGGTGGTTTCGCCTTCTTTGTCGGCCTCCGTTTGGCCAGTCGATGCTTTTGAGACCACGCTCGATTATCGATGCTGCGTGCGCATCTGGAAACGCTCATGGCAAGACTAACCGCGTAATGCGGACAGTCTGGCGTGCCGCTGGCGGCGGCGTAGCTTCGACGCGCTTGCGCTGGGCCGGCGCGCTCCTCTCGCCGATCAGACGCTCGAGGGAATGCCGATAATAGCGGCGAGTACATGCTGAAACAGCGTTCCGCACATGACAGGAAACACGACTTCGCCCGGAAAGTACTGCGTGGCGATGACGGCGCGAAGATATTACGCAGGTCGACACATAGTGGTCGTCTCGCTATATGGCAGATGCAGCGCATGGGCGACCGAAGTAACAACCCGAAGCCACTGGTGGCGAAGACCAAAATAAAGAGGGCACGACTTCCCAAGCGCACCGCGTTCATGGCAGCACAGTACTCGCTTCATGGCGGCGAGGTGGGTTCTAAGAACTGATAACGCCATCATGAATTTTTTGAGCGGCGGGCGACACGGGGGGTGCGCAATTGCCCCCCATGTCCGCGCGGCGAGAGCTCGTTGATCACGATGCCGGGCACGGCAGGATGGCGGAATGTTAAAGGCCATGTCTTGCGTATTGCCCTGGCAGCATCGATCGAGACCGGTGGCGCCCAGCAGGCGTAGGCGGAATCATCACAGGAGATAACGAGGACGACTCAGGATGATGTTGAAGCGCAGGCAGGCGGGCTGCCGCCGAACATACTAATCATAAAGAGCGGTGACCGCCACGGGTACTGTACTCGAAGCGATACACGCGAACAAAGATTGAGATTGAGCCATGACCTACCAGCATACGCCGCACCGATGGAATAAAGCCTGCGGGATGCTGGCGCAACTATGAAATCAGATACGGGGACGGCGGAACACCTCAGCAGTAGCCACTGTAGTGCAGAGTGTTGCCAGGCCGGAACGTATAAAAGGCAAACAGGAGCAGAAGACGATGGAAGCCGGGCATAGCCGTCTGCTGAGAAAGAGCACGCCAGCGAAGCGCCACACCAATCAGGAACGATGACCTGCATATATAAATTTGCCCAGTCAACCTGTTTCTTCATATGCTCTTTGGCTCCGCGCCAATGAATCCGTTTTTGAATGGATTCTGAACTGCTCGCATGCATTAACTGAAACGCTCGGTGCTGAAAGCTATTACCCCCGCCCCTCGTTGCTCGAGGCGTGCTGGATGTTGCGTCACGCTGCGGCGGTATAATAAATCATTTCAGCAGATTTTGCAGGCGGCGCCCTTTGAAGAGACTCATCGCTATGAACCGGCGAAGTATCTGCTATCGGTGGCGCTATCATCGCGACCTTCACTGGGCGTCAGCTCCAAAACCCCGAGAGCTCGAAAGGGCTTTCTGGCTGGTTGCACCATCGAGGCCAGCTGTTTTTTGGCGCGCTTCGCTCCCGGTCGCGACTGGCGAGACCCACTCGTTATTCGGGCAAATTGATTCGCAGCCACAGGCATGTCCCGCTGCATCTTTGGCGGAATTTGACGTCGACGGCATTTGCGTCGACTTGTCCTGATGACCGAAGGCGCTGCACGTTCGTTTGGCGCCAACGTCGCCGTTTATTTCCGCACCGCTTTGACGAGGGCTACGGCCTGTCGCATTTCGCGGCGCTCGACGCCGCGTCAACGAGCAGAGCTCGCTCGAGCGCTGATTTGTGACCGTCGATCGGTATTGCTGCCATATGGAGAGAGGTCCCTATCTGGAGGAGTCACAGATCGATTTGGTGGTCACCGGACCATCACGAGGCTGACCGACCCAGGTGCCGCAGCGTGCTGACCGATCCCAAGCTCGAGGACGGGGGCCCTGCGCTGTCGAGCTTGCCGGTGCCGTGTGGCGCTTAAGCTGGTGCTGGAGTCACGGGCGAGCGTTTGGGCGGTAGACCAAATCGTATTGGCGTTCGCTTGATAGAGGTCGCGCTGGGCACCGTGCAATCACGACTTGTGATGCCGCTCACGCCCGGGAATCGCGCGCACTGGTCGCCGAGGGGCATCCAGCGGAGATGCGCGTGACGGCCGCGCCCAGTTATATCGCGCTTGCCGCGCTCGCCAAGGCCGACGCTACCACCGGCCCACAGCCCAGCGGCAGCTGTCGTTTCGCTCATCCCACCTCGTCTGAATGCACCCGGCCGCATGGCTGGTCCCAAGCTGGCGCTCGACACTGCTGCTTGCCGCGACCCCATCGAAGCGAAGCGCGCTTGCCACGCCGAAGCTCTCGAGAAAGTCAATCGCCAGCGCCGTGAGAATCGAGGCGGAGCTCGCGCGCGATATTCACGCATAGCAAAGGTCGAGGGAGACCCACCTCGCAACTGGCAGACGCGCGATCATGGCGTAGAGGCGGCGAAGGCTGGCTTTTGAGGGCGTCACGAGGGCATCGTGGCTTAGAGCCGTCTGACCAACCGCTACCACGTGCCGGCGCTGCTGTGCTGTACCTCGATCGAGGGACGGTAGCCAGCGCGCGGCTCAGTCGCTCGGTGGGCAAAAGTTAACCTGTTTGACGCCATCGAGGCGCTGTTCCGACCCTGATGATTTCGTCGCGGCGGACATGCCGGTGCGGTGGATTGTTAACGACTATCCGAGGGCATCCAAGCTCGCGACGATTCTGTTTCCGCCGTCGCCTTTCGCACGCCGTGTTGATCCGGCTTCCGCGCCGAGGACGTGAGGACACCGCGAGGGTTGCCGCCACGGTCGAGACTTTCCGGGTGAATATCGAGGACCATCAGGCAGAGTTTCCACTTAACTTGAGCCGTTTGGCGAGGTGGCATGGGTGCCGCTACTGGCTGCCGAGCGCGACGGTATGTCATATCGCGCCGTGGTGGGTGAGACCGGCTTGAGCGCACATGCGCTTTGTGGCGACCGATGGCGCCGCGAGGTGTGCGGCCGGCCATTATGTTTCCGCGCGTGCCGCACGTCGATAACAAGCTCATCAACTGCGATGAGCGCTGCTCGGCAATTGTTCGAGGGCCGTTGCCCAGACGCATTGGCAGGGTCGTGTAGCCCAGCTCGCTTGAGTCGAGGAATGTTCTGTCACGCGATACCACGCTGCGCACGTCGACGATCAGCATGCGAGCTTCGTCGTGGCGTGCAGCCGGCGGAGTTCCGGCTTCTGCGCTTGCAGGTCCGCGCAAAGCGCGAGGACGCTCGCCCAGCTTTCCCACCGCCACCGAAGGCTCACACGCGCTCCAGCAGCTTCCGCCATAGCACAGCTCCGGCTCGAAGACCAGCCGCATCGCGCGCAGGTCGAGAGGCGCTCGACGCTAACGCTCGCCGACCGCAGGCCGCGTTTTGGCCGTTCATGGGGACGGGACGTGCCAAGTCGCTCATCTTCCATGGCCGCACGCCGCGCGCAAGGCGGTCCTTCGGCTGGGCGGGCGAGGCGTCTACGTCTATCCGCTGCGTGCGCTCGTTTGCCGACCAGGCTTATCATCTCTCTGTCGACGATGGCCGCGCTCGGCATGGCGTGGGCGTGCTGACCGGCGGCGAGACCGTGGAAGGCGGCGCGCGCGATGGCGTGTTTGCCGGCTTGGCTTCGCGGGCCCGCACCGGCATCACGTGACTCGACGCCCGAGTTCCTGTCCATTCACCGCGACCGCTTTGCGCGTTCGGGGCGCATCAGTGTCAATCGAATATTATCGATAAGAGGCGCATCATGCTCTGGTCTCTTGCCAAAGGGCGGCGGCCGCGGCGCACCTGTCTCGGCATGCCCGATATCACTCCGAGCCTTACGCAGGGCGGCGGTCGTTATGGCAGACGACGTTTGACCTTACCAGCGCGCAGTTTTGTGGCCGACATACGCCCGCCCATACTACCGATTTACCCGCACGGTGGTCGGCGAGACGGTGCGCGAGAACTTGCAGCTCGAGGGATTGCCGAGATCTTTACGAGCACGCGGACACCACTGGCAGAAATCAATCGTGGCGACGAGCGAGACCGTCATCTGCGTCGAATTCAGCGCGACCAGTCCATTGGCGCTCGCCAAAGACGTTGCGCAAGCGTGTCGCACCGATTGCGCAACGCGCTCCGCGTTCTATAGCCGCTTGCGATTCACGATCGCCGTCGCGTGGAGGGAAGCATTCCGAGACGGAAGCCTCAGCTGCATCGTCCTCGGCGCTCACGCCTTTGGCGAGGCGTCAACCTGCCCGATATCCGCCATGTCGTGCGTCACTCTATCCGCATGCCGTTTGCGGCATTGAGGTTTAACCAGATGAGCGGCCGCGCCGGCGATCGCGATAAGCCAGCGCCGTGATCCATCTGCTCTATTCGTCCGCGCGGCCTCCGCATTAACGAGGCGCCTGCTCGGCTGCTACGCGCCCAGGCGCGGTGGAACTCGTCACACGCTCATCGCGCGCTGCGAGACCATGCTTAGCGCGCAGCCGCGGCAGACGAGACAGAACGATTCCTTTAGCGCGAGGCGATATCGACATCGCGCAGATGTGCCTTGCGCAAAACCTACGATGCTCGCGCACGCCGGTCGAGCAGGCGTTTCGAAGGTGGAAAGCGGCACAGAGAATCTTCGAGGAGCTTGGTTTCTGTCTCGAGTTTCGGGGTTTGACGACACTCGTGATAAGCCATCGCGATGGCCGGAAAACCCCGGCCGCGTGACGCAATTGAGGCAGGTCAATTCGCTATTTACTTTGGAGAGCTTGCGCTCGCGCATGGAGTTCCTCGGCTTTCCGGAGCTGGGCGCTCGATTCGTGCGCTTCTGATACCTTCTTAGCCAAAGTTAAGCCGCCCGATCGTACCGCGGGCCTAGAAAGACACTCGATGCGGATTACCGCAGCCCGTACCGCCCATGAGTTCCCACCCTCCAGCCGTTTTCGGAGATGGGGCGCTATAAAGCATGCCGATGAGGCTGCCGCCCGAGATTGCATGGCGGACTGGCTTCCGTGACAAGCTGGAGCGCCTGTGCCTCAAGCCGCCATGAATGAGGACTGGCTTTTTCGCTAAGGTGGAGCAAGGCCTACTGCTTTGCCGCCGAGAAGCACACTGCAACCGAAAGCGCCGCTCAGGCGAGATGTACATCAGCTTTCATCCGTCGAGGTGCCATCATTTACCGGCCGATCTCAAGAGATGGACTACTGCGATGTGCGAATGATTGCGCCGCTTGCTGCTGCACGACCACCGTCGAGGATGCGGGACCTCGCTGCCGGAAACCAGTTTTCCGGCTTTGTTTGGCGATACGGTAGCCGAGCTCGTCGATGGCGTGACCAAAACACCCAACATCAGTCGACGCTTTATGGACGAAGCAGGCGCTCACGCTGCGCAAGATGTTCCCTTGCCATGTCCAAGGATTTATTCGCGTCATCATCGTTACTTATGACCGTCTGCACAACATGCGAACGCTGGCACTTTGAGATCGTCGCTATTTAAAACTCGCGAGACCATGAATAGCGCGCGCCCTTGGCCGACTTCGCGCCAGGCATGGCTCTATTAAGTGGGAGCTCGAGGACCTGTCCTTCTTCTACTTTTGGGCCGATGCCTACCAGCGCATCGCGCATGAGTAGCGAGTCGCACGTTAAAGTATTGAAAATATCTGGCTGAACCATCAAGACACTCACCCGGAAGCGAGCTCAACCGCATTGGCTTTGGAAGGCTTCAGATCAACGGCCCGTTCCAAGCTATTATTGGTCCATCTACCAAAAGATGAAGCGCAAAGGGCAAGGAATTCTCCTCGAGACTCTACGACACAGTGGCACTGCGCGTCATCACGCATTCGGTGCGCGTTGCTACTCCACGCTCGGCGCGGTGCATACGCTGTGGGCACCCCCATGCCCGGTCGCTTTTAAAGACTATATCGCCATGCCCAAAGGTCAATAACTACCAGTCGCTCCATACGACGGTTATCGGCCCCACGGCCCGCCCGCTCGAGATTCAGATTCGAACCTATGAGATGCATGAGCAGGCCGAGTACGGCATTGCCGCCCACTGGCTATATAAGAAGTCGGGCGGATCGTCTGCTTCAAGACCAATGACGCTCAACGTTTGGACGACCAGATCAACTGGCTTCAAAAAACATTCGCTCGATTGGGCGGCTTCCGACGAGATCACCGATGCCAAGGGAATACCTGCACTCGCTGAAGGTCGATCTGTTCGATCAGAGATTCGTCTTTACGCCCAAGGGCGAGGTCATGGCGCTTCGTGCCGGCTCTGCCACCGCCGCTCGACTTTGCCTACGCCGTTTCACACCGAGGTGGGAAACCATTGCGTCGGCGCCAAATCAACGGTGCGGTGGCTCCGCTCACACACGAGATTAAGACGGGTGACCGTGTCGAGATCTGACCAACAAAAAGTTCAAGCAAGTCGCGTGATTGGCTCAAGATCGTTAAGACGCCTTCCGCCAAGTCAAAGATCCGTCGCTACTTTGCCGCCGCGACTAAGGACGACGACGCTGCCGCCGACGCCGCGATATGCTGGCCAGGACCTGCGCAAGCGCGGGTATGGCATCTCCCACGCCGCGCTCCACGCGTGCGCTCAATGCCGTGGCGGGAGCAGTTTAACTTCAAGCAGCTCGAGGACCTGTTTGCCGCCGTCGGTGCCGGCAAGGTTGCCCCTGCGCGCTGTGGGCAATAAGGTCGAGCAAATCTTGACCCAAGCCCGAGGAACAGCTCACCAAAGGCCGAGGCTATCGCCGAGGTCGTGAAAACAGCCGGCCCGCGGCTCCAACCGCAAGCCGCAAAAGCGTGGCAAGAGCGCAAGTAACGGCATTATCGTTAAGGGCGAGCAACAGTGGCCTGCTGGTCCGTCTGGCTCATTGCTGCAACCCCGTGACGGGCGACGATATCGTGTCGGCTTCATCACGCGTGGCCGAGGTGTCTCAGTGCATCGCGCCACTGCCCCAACGTCAGGGCCTCATGGAGCACCCCGATGCATGATTGACGTAGAGTGGGATGGTGCTGCCGACACACCTCTTCCGTGTCGAGATCGTGGTCGAGTGCCCGGACCGGCATGGGCCTGCTCGCCAAGGACGTCACCATTGCCATTGGCGATGCGGGCGGCAGCATATCCTTTCGCACGCCACCTCGACCAACCGGTGCGACCCTGCGCTTTATGGTCGAAATTTCGGTCTGGCGCTTTGAATACTGGCTTCCATCAACAGTACTGTCGATTCGGTCTACGACGCTCGCCGTCTTAGCATGCCCGGCTTGGGGAGCGGGCGCAACTCTCTCAGCGCCGTGGCAGGTGCGAGCCTCTCAGCATCATGAATATTGGTTTACGCTCGAGGCATCGTTTGCCTCGAGCGTATTCACGAGAGGTATGCGCATGAACGATATGACTTTGGACCTGACACCCCGAGGTGCGGCTTCCGGTGAGCGCTCGTCAACGGCGATTCGACCAACAGTTACGCCGTGATTTCGAATGACGAGTGCTTAATCGTCGATCCGGCGTTAAGGAGGGCGATGTCTTGTGGAGCATATGCACCGCGCATCCCGGTACGCGTACTCGGCTCTGTCTGCACGCACGGTCATGCCGACCATGTTGGCGCGGGTTGCGGGGTTCGAGCTGTCGTTGGCGACAGTGCGCTATATGAGTTGTGCGCTAAGGACGTGACGGTACCTCGCGCAAATATCGAGCAGCGTGTCCGTAATGGGGGTATCGAGACACCCGATCCGGTGAGCAAACGCGTTTGCTTGCCGAGGCGATACAATCGAGGTGGGCGACGTCTGCCTGCAGGTGATCGAGACGCCGGGGCATACGCCGGGCGGCATCGTCCTGTTCGCCGCGACCGAGCAGGGAACATCGCCTTTGTGGGCGACACGCTTTTCCTGGGCAGCCACGGTCGTACCGATCTTTCCGGCGGTGACGAGGCGGCGATTATGCGCTCGCTCTCCAAACTTGCCAAGATGCTTCCGCCCGATACCGTTTGCTTGACGGGCCATGGCGATTCGACCACGATGGCGCGCGAACTTATGCAGAACCCGTTTATGCAGATGTAGGCTCGAAAACCGTCGTCCGAACCACGAAGACCGCTCAATCGTCAAGCTATTTTCCCCAGTGGGTCGATTCTGCAATGGGGCAAACGGTCAAAATTTGTCCAATCGGATGGTATTCGTGAACAAACGAACGTTTATGCTCGGTATACAAAATATGTCTCAGGCGTTATCGGAGCAACCTTACAGGAGGTTTCTTTTATGCTCGTCAACGCAGCAGACATAAAAAGCTCAAGAAGGCCGAGGCCGGCAAGTACGGTCTTGGTGCCTTCAACCCAACAACCTCAGTGGACCCCTGGTTGGCTCTCTCAAAGCCGCCGAGGAGTGCCAAGTCTCCGCTGATCCTCAGCACCGCTGGTGCCGCTGGGCGGGATGGGCGGTTTCAAGGTCTGCGCCGACATGGTCAAGGCTGCTGTCGAGTAGCCACGGGCGTTACCGTTCGTCGCCCTCACCTCGATCACGGTTCTGCGAGACTGCTTCAAGTGCATCGAGGCCGGTCACGTCCATCATGTATGACTTGCCTCACGAGGAGACCTTCCAGCTTAACCTCGACCGCACCAAGGAGCCTGCTGAGCTTGCCCACTCCAAGGGCATGTCCATCGAGGCCGAGGTCGGCGGCATCGGCGGCACCGGGACGGCGTGACCTCCAGCGGGCAGCCTCGCTGATCCTGCTGGAGTGCGTGCAAGCAGATCGCTGACACGGGCGTCGACAGCAATACGTAACTTC